>Ga0233431_1002129_pt1 | contig 29404 bp, 28 predicted proteins | sample SI_118_April2016_FD_179867 | JGI IMG/M metagenome (GOLD analysis project Ga0233431, IMG submission 179867) | Seawater microbial communities from Saanich Inlet, British Columbia, Canada - SI_118_April2016_200_MG | ecosystem: Environmental > Aquatic > Marine > Inlet | place: Canada: British...
ACGCTCAATTAAAGCGTGAAGAGGTTCGAACATTATATCTTGCCTCAATTGAACAGTTTGATGTTTCCCAAAAGGCAGCTTAAATTGCCAAATTGAGTATAGAATATTCAAACCAAGGTACTAGTTGACCCAACAGGAAACCAAACCGCTTCATAACTTACCAAACGCAGCAAAGCTAATTACCCAATGCTAAAGGTCCTCAGGCACCGCCGAATAGTGTGCCTACCATAATCATTATACCCGCGGAGGTAGCGTGCAGCTTGGCCGGGGTTACGTCGGCCGTGACGGTCGCAAACATCGGCAGCAACATGGGCATTACGAATCCATTTAAAAGGGTAAACACGATGGTTAGCCACAGCCAGGTTCCCATGCTGACAGCCCATGACGAAGTTCAGTATGTAACAGATGCAATCAGCGCAGGGGCCAAAGGCTATGTTCTAAAAAAGGTCAGGCAGGAAGAACTCATCAAAATAATCCATGATGTTATTGATCATTCAGAGCCTTTCTATTCAAGAACAGATGTTTTCTGTGTTGGTTGTAAAGCCATATGCAAATTACGATCTGAGCAGCAAAATTACTGTCTTTCCAATTCCTTGAAGTAGGATCCTACAAGATCGGTTGAACTTCAACGCGTGCGGATTTCCCGCACTACGCTCTTCAAGAATTGATTCACAGCACAGCGAGACGCTGTAGCTTTTGATAAGGAAGCTAGAGTTTTGAGGAGAAAGACAGCAAAAGAACAAACACATGTTATTTCCATTTTTTTAAAATTTTCTAAATTTTTACTTATAGTTGGGTTTTCTATCTAATTCATAATTGTTTTTAAATATTGAAATAATGAATGAAAATTTTTATTAAATAAAAAGTGATTTTTTTCTTGACAACAAAAGATTAATGTAGAATAACAAACGTACGTTCTCTTAACTATTTTTCCAAAATACACATATCAAGAGAGAAAGAAGTGTCTGAAATCAAGGAAGTCGTTTCTGAAGTTGAGAACAAGGATCTCGTTAAGAAAAAACATGAGCAGATCGTAAAAGCTGCAAGTGAACTGTTCTCTAAACAAGGATATCATAAAACAACCATGAGAGAAATTTCCAAAGCTTCAGGAATCAATCTTTCTTATCTTTATAAATATATTTCTTCGAAAGATGATATTCTTTTTCTTTTTTATCAATCACTTTATAAGAAATGGGTTCAACTATATGAAGATTTAGATAAATCAACAGATAAGAATCTGGTTGAACAGCTCGATGGTTTCCTGAGAGAGGTACTAATAGTTAACAATACATTGAGCCATGAAGTTCGAACAATGTATACAGAAAGCAGACATCTTGATAAAGAGTCCCTGCGGGCTGTTCTCAGCATGGAAAGCCGATGCATAAGGCAAATCGAAAAAGTAATCAGCAGAGGTATAGAACAGGGTGTATTTAAAACAGAAGATCCCTTTTTTGTGGCCAATATTATTCAGTATTTTGCAACTTTTAAGACCTTAAGAGGCTGGAATTTTAACAATCAATATACATTTACACGTTATATTGAGTTGTTGATTGATTTTATTCTTAAAGCTTTAGGAGTAGAGGAAAAATGAAAATCAACGTACAACATCAGTAATAAAGAGAGGAATTTTTTTCACCCATACAGAGAACGGACGTTAATTCTGTATAATTTCAAGCCCCTATTATAGCTCATTGTTTTTGCGGAGTTGTCTAAATAATGTCTGTCATCAAATCGGTTATCACTCAGGTTGAAGATTCGGAACTCATTGAAAAAAAACATAAGCAGATTGTCAAAGCTGCAAATGAACTGTTCTCTAAACATGGGTATCATAAAACAAGTATGAGAGACATTGCTAAGGCAACAGGAATCAATCTTTCTTATCTTTATAATTTTATTTCTTCGAAGAATGATATTCTCTTTCTATTTTATAAGTCTCTTCATAAAAAATTATGGGTTGAACTATATGAAGATTTAGATAAATCAACAGATAAGAATCCGGTTGAACAGCTCAGTGATTTCCTGAAAGAGGTGCTAATAATTAACAACACATATCGTGATGAAATTCGAACAATGTATACAGAAACCAGGCATCTTGAAAAAGAATCCCTTCAGGCTGTTCTCAGCACGGAAAGCCGATTCATAAGGCAAATCGAAAAATTAATCAGCAGAGGTGTAGAACAAGGAGTATTTACAACTGAAGATTCCCATTTTGCAGCCAATATCATTCAGTATTGTATAGGTTTTAATGTCCTGCGAGACTGGAACTTTAAAGATCGATATACATTTACACGATCTATTGATTTGTTGGTTGACTTTGTTCTAAAGTCCTTGGCCGTAAATGGAAGGGAGGGGAAATAGACAGTAAAGGGGTTACTTCCTTGCGAGGAAAGGCGCTGTCAGGTTCGTAAAAAAAACAACGAGATAATCGAGGATGGCCGTAATTCAAACTATTTTTTTTTCGTAAATAAGAGAACGTTCGTTCATTCTTTACTTGAGTCTGTGGTTTTTAATACCCAGTTGGAGGCAGTCTTAATTGTACATTTTGAAAAGCCCATCGTTCAAGGGCGTTTGAGTTTAGGACATGTTTATAGCGGTAACCACAGGTCACTATTAAATTGTGATTGGGACAACGGGCGGATGGAGATTTAAGAATCGCTGTATATTTACCCGATTTGGTGAAACAATCCCCGACATGTTTTTTTGCATTCAATGGGGGGGGAAGGGGATTTTTTTTAACACAAAAAAGAACGTACGTTTGTTATTTATCAATCCAGGAATTGATGCGGATTTATTCAGCTCACAGGAAATTCTGATCAGAAGTCTCTAAATGATGGAAAACGGATGGGCCTTAAAGAAAATTCAATGAAAAGGAGAGCAGCCCCAGTAGCTAAAACAGGTGATGGCAAAGGTGCTTTATGGGGCAATCGTATCACTTTTGGACACCACCTGGCTAAAAGAGTTGCGCTTCCCTATAAAAAGTACCCGGAAAAGTGGCCATGAGGTACTCCTCGGGAATGAAACAACTGCAATCGGAAGCCCCTTTCAAGGGGGCAAAGCAATACCGTGCCCTTTGGGTGCGGATTCTTTATTAATATGAAGCTTTGTTCGATTTGATACAAATATGTTTAAGACTAATCTTCAAATTTTAAGGGAGCAATTATGAATATTAAAAAAAACCTGTTATTCGTGATGATGCTGACTATTACCTCATTCCTCATCGGAGTTTACACCACGCCTGTTTTCGCCAAAGAGAAAGGGCCGCTCATCGTCGGGCTTCTGGAAGACTTGAGTGGGCCGTCTGCCGCCCATGGCCAAGGGACTTTGAATGGTTGGCGCGACGGGGTCAGGTACATAAATGAGGAAAGAGACGGGGTTCTAGGTCATCCTATAAATATCGTCTGGTACGACTATAAGTATGATCAAGGCCAGGTCATGAAAGGGTACGAGTACCTCAAGCGAAAAGGCATGCAATTTCTTATGTCGGGTACTGGCTCATACGGACAGCAGGCAGCTCAGCAGAAAGATCACATGCCAGGGCTTTTTTATTCTGGCCACTCCTTAGAGCAGTATTTCCCGACCCTTGAGAAGCCCAGTTTTCTGTTCTATGCCACTCCCTCCTGGGACAACCGAATCGAGATATTGGCCAAGCAGATCGAGAAACACTGGGCAAAGAGTGGAAAAAGCGGAAAGCCAAAGGTCGGTTTAAATGTTCTCAATGTTGGGCATTTTCCAAAGATGCTCAACAAGATTACGAAGGTGGTTTGCGGCAAGCGTGGATGGGAGTGCATTTTAAATTATTCTGCCCCTAATCCTGCTGATTCCACTACCGAAATTCTCCAGTTCAAGAACGCGGGTTGTGACTATATTTTTATAATGAGCACCGAATCCGGGATAATTTCTCCAGTCAAAGAAATGGCCAGACAAGGTTACAAGCCAAAAATTTACGGGCATATGCCCATGACCTCATCCGAATATTTCAGTGCCTTGGGAAACTTTGCGGTGGGAACCGTAGGCTACGCATACAACATTTCGTATACTGATGATGCCAATGCACCGGGCCTCAAACTGCTCCATAGACTGAACGCCAAATGGCATCCAGAGCTTGCTGAGCGAAGTACCGCGTACGTGGGTGCATTCTCTGCTTCCCTTGCCATAGCAGAGGCTTTCAAGAGAGCCATCAACAAGGTAGGCTATACAAATCTCAACGGTGATGCCCTCAAAGACGCGATGGAGACTATGAACAAGTTCCAAGTGGGAGGGCTGGTTCCGTTCTACAGATGGACACCGACTGATCATCAGGGCGTACCGGGGCTAAAATGGTATGTGTGGCAGAAAGGCGGGACGTTGACGGCTGACAGTGATTTTGTGTTGTCCCTCTCCACCCCGTCAGAGGCTCAATAAGTTCTGGCATTAACAAACGCTTAGAGGCGGAGCATGTTCTGGCTGGGTGACTGGGAAGCTAAAACCATCCGCTGTTTTATCATTCGGGTTGCCGGCAGACTGATAAACAACAGCGGATGGTTACTTTTAAAAACACCGAGCAGTTTATTATTTAAAAAACTAGTAGGGAGCATGACTCAAATTTTCGACACAACCTCTTGCCCGATAGCAGCAAACACATCTGAAGAGATGCAGGTTTCAATCCCATTGGGAGTGTTGTACCTTGTGTACTGAATAATGCGACTTTGAACTCAGGATTCGTACTGATTTACGAAAAAATTTGCAGCAAAACATCCGAGTGGGTAAAAAAACGGCCCTGATATCAGGGGCTCTGTTTATTGCAGTTAACCTGCAGAATTTAGGTAACAATATAAAAAGGTTTTAAAAATGGCTAATACTGAGCTGAAAATAGAAAATCTTTGCCTTTCATTTGGTGGGCTGGAAGCGCTTAGCGGTATAGACATTGATATAAAAGGACCAGGAGTCTTTTCCATTATCGGGCCCAATGGTGCGGGCAAAACTAGCATTCTTAACTGCATCAATGGCTTTTATCGCCCTAACAAGGGCAGGATAGTCTTTAATGGGAAAGATATCACCTCAATGCCTTCCTACAACATCGCCAAATTAGGTATTTCAAGAGCCTTCCAGAATCTCGCTCTGTATTCTGGGATGAGCGTTTTGGACAATATTCTGGCTGGCCGGAATATGCTTACGAAGTACGGGCTCTTATCGTCTTTGTTATACTTTGGCAAAGCAAGAAAAGAGGAAGTAAAAAACAGGGCGGCCGTTGAAAATATCATCAAATTTCTTGAGATTCAATCTATAAGACACGAAATGGTTGGCATCCTTTCTTATGGTCTGCGCAAGAAAGTGGAACTGGCCAGAGCTCTCGCCCTTGAACCCGCTATCCTGCTCCTTGATGAACCCATGGCTGGGATGAATAATGAAGAGAAAGAGGATATAGCACGCTTTATCATCGATATCTGTGAACAGCGGGAAATACCAATAATACTCGTCGAGCATGATATGGGCGTGGTCATGGATATCTCTGACAGGGTCATCGTGCTGGACTTCGGTAATAAAATCGCAGAAGGCTCTCCAGAGGAGATTACGGCTAATCCGGCTGTGATCAATGCATATTTGGGCACCCAGGAGGAATTAAATGTTAAGTCGTAAAAAAGAAAAAATAAATTACCGGCGAACGGAAGGAGATACCATCCCCAAAGTCCTGATGAGGACAATTGAACGATACGGGCATAAGAAAGCTGCCATAAGGTATAAAAATCTCGGTATCTGGGAGAAATACACATGGCAGGATCTCCACGAAAAAGTGAAGTATTTCGCCTTTGGACTCATGAGCCTCGGCTTTAAGCCCCGTGACGTTCTCTGTACTGTCGGAGATAACGAACCGGAGTTAGTATTTGCCCGGTACGCCGCCATGGCTATGGGAGGTGTTATTTCAGGCGCCTATCAAACTGGCCTTCCAGAAGAGCTAAAGCACCAAGTGGATTTAGCCGACGTCACGATCATGGTTGTGGAAGATCAGGAGCAGGTGGATAAATTTTTAGAAATCAAGGATGATCTCCCCACGGTGAAGAAGGTAATATACTGGGACGACAGGGGATTGTGGGGCTACAAGGACGAAATCCTCATGACTTTCAATCAGGTTCTGGAATTAGGACGGGAGTTGGAAAACCGAAAACCCGGCCTTTTTGAAGAAAGTATGGAAAAAGTTCAAGAGGATGACGTGGCAGTTTTAACATATACATCCGGGACGACAGGCAAGCCCAAGGCGGGAATATGGAACCACAAAGATATTTGCTGGCTCATAGAGATCATAGGTGAGCGATTTCCGTATGAAGACAATGAGGATATTTTCCATGTACTTTCCACCGGGCATGGAGCAGAAACCCTTTTATTTGTATTACCTGCTATGGCCGAAGGGGCGACCTTGAACCTGGCCGAGGACGCAGAAACTGTGCCCCGGGATATGCGAGAGCTAGGGTGGACTAGAGGGATAGTAATGGGGGTCGAGGTTCAATCGTCCGAACTGCAAGTACGCATCAGTAATTCAACATATATAAAAAAACTCATATATAAACTTTGTCTGCCTGTCGGTTATAAAAGAATGGAGATAATGGAAGAAGGAAAGAAGCTGGGTCCAATCTGGACCGCACTCTATTGGTTGGCCTATATGTTGCTCTTTAGAAAAATCCAGGATCACTATGGATACACCCGATCCAAAATTGCACTTATTGGCGGGATGGCTTTTAATATAGAGGCGGTCAGATTATTCATGGCTTTTGGCGTCCCGATAATAAACTTCTATGGCTCGACAGAGAACCTAATGATCACCTCCACAAAAGCTGAGGATACAGATAGTGAGACTTGCGGTGGACCTTATCCCGGCGTTGTGGTCAGGATAGATGATGCAGGAGAGATCCTGGTTAAAAATAGTCCTCACATATCAGGCTACATTAAAAATCCTAAAGCAATGGCTGAAGCTTTTGATAATGAGGGCTGGTTTCACATGGGGGACGCGGGTTTCTTCACAGATGACGGGCGATTGGTTATCCTTGACCGGATAAGTTCCCTGATGACCATGAAGGATGGAACGACATTTCCCCCCTTGTGGATAGAGAATAAACTGAAATTCAGCCCCTACATCGGTCAAGCCATAGCCATCGGAAGCGATCGAGACTATGTTAACGTCATCATAGCAATCGACTATGAGTACCTGGGCGACTGGGCTGAAAAAAGACAGATCCCTTACACTAGTTTTTCCGATCTCTCCCAGAAACCTGAGGTGTACGATCTGATCCTGAATGACATAAGAAAACGGGTGAACAAAACACTGTCGGAAGGAACAAAGGTAAAAAAATTCACCATTCTGCCCAAGAGTCTAGATGCCGATGATGCTGAATTAACCAGAACCAATAAGCTGCGGCGGCACTATGTATCGGAGGCTTATCATGATTTGATCGACGCTATGTACACTAACCAGACTGAGTTCGTTTTCAATGTCGATGTTGTTTATAAGGACGGAAGACGAGCAAACGTTAAAGCTCCAATAAAGATAGTTCTTGTTGAGGAGGCTGAACAATGATTGAATTTATTCAAGTTTTGATCTATGGCGTAGTAGTCGGTGCTGTTTACGGACTGGTTGGCCTAGGGTTCGTGTTGGTTTTTAAGATTACAGCGGCTTTTAACCTGGCCCAGGGCGAGATGCTGATGATCATGGCTTTAATATGCTGGTCATTAGCCGAACAACTCGGGCTTCCTTTTATCCTGGCTATATTGCTAACTATTGTGATCTCAGTGCTTTTGGGATACATCATTGAACGACTCCTCCTGAGACCTATGGTCGGCCAGCCTATGATGTCCGTTATAATGATGACGCTGGGTTTGGCTGTTATTCTAAAATCGATTGGAATGTTTGGCTGGGGATCACACCTGTATCGGTATGAACCTTGGCTGCCTACAAATCAACTAACATTTGGGGCCTTATCCCTCAGCTGGGAATACCTTAGCGCCCTCATCATAGCTGTCGTTCTGCTCGTCGCTTTCAGCGTCTACTTCAAGAAAAGTAAATATGCACTAGCAATGAGAGCGGTGGGCATGAACCAGACGGTGGCTCAGGCAATGGGAGTAAGAATCAGTTCAGTTAATGGCCGTGCCTGGGCCCTGGCGATTGTGGTTGCAGCTATCGGCGGCATAATACTCGGGACGCTATCAAGCGTTAATTACGCTCTGGCCGGAATAGGGCTATACGTCATCCCAGCCATTATCATCGGTGGGCTGACATCTATCTCCGGCGCGATCATCGGGGGTTTGATAGTGGGGATCACAGAAAAGATGGCAGCTATGTATTTAGGAACCCTACTGCCTGGATTTCCAGGAGTGGTTCCTTATATTTTAGCCTTGGTGATTCTTCTTATCAAGCCTTCCGGCCTCTGGGGTGAAAAACACATAGAAAGGATCTAACAATGATTAATCTTCCAAGTGGCATTTACAACGAGACTTATATTCAGGATATGGCGGTTGTTCGCACCAAAATGAGGTGGGGGCTTCTGATCACTGGGTTGGTCCTGGGTTTAACGCTCCCGGTATGGCTCCCCGCGATTCCTGTCCTTGGTACAGTTGTCGCGCCGGTGTATTTGATCAATTTAATAGGCATCTATATCATCGCCCTATTTGGTCTCCAGATTATGATGGGTTATGCCGGGCAAATATCCATGGGCCACGCGGCCTTTATGGCCGTGGGTGCATACACCTCCGGCCTTGTCTCGAACGAGCTTGGTTTCCCTTTTTGGGTGGCTTTGCCCAGTGCCGCCTTGATAACGGGAATTGTGGGGGTCATCTTCGGATTCTCATCGCTGAGATTGAGAGGATTCTATCTGGTAGTATCCACGTTGGCTGCACAGATCATCATTATATGGGTACTGCTCTGGCAGTCAGATATTACCGGCGGTGATACTGGCCTAGTGGTCGATTCTCCAAGAATAGGTAGTTTCGTCTTTGATACACAAAGCAAGTATTATTTTATTATCTTCTTCTGCCTGATATTGGGAACATATTTAATGAGCAATATGATGCGGACAAAAATCGGTCGAGCACTTATCGCGGTACGTGATAACGACTTGGCAGCCAATGTATTGGGCATCCGGCCGTCAACAACAAAGTTACTGGCCTTCTTCATCGGCTGTTCATACGCTGGCGTGGCAGGGTCTCTTTGGGCTCACTGGATGGGAAGCATTAACCCGGCTCAATTTCACCTCTGGCTCTCGATTTGGTTCATCGGCTACATCATCATCGGAGGAGTCGGTTCCATTAGCGGTTGCTATTTTGGGGTCATTTTAATAATGGTTTTGAACAATGTTCTGAGCGAGGTCTCAATTGCCATTGATGTGGTCGCACCGCAGATTACTTTTTTTCTACTCTACGGGCGGGACTTACTGTTCGGAGTGATCATTGTGCTTGTCCTCATCTTCGAACCGAGAGGCTTAGCTCACAGGTGGGAAATCGTCAGGGCATATTTTAGGTTATGGCCGTTCAAGGAATGAGCGTTTGGAATACAAGTGGGAAAACATTAACAAAATTATTTTTAATACGAGGCAAATATGCTTGTTTTACAAAACGTAGAGGTTAAATATTCAAAGATAATCCTTTCCTTAAGAGCCATCTCGTTAACTGTTCGAAACAATCAAGTCGTAGCTCTTATGGGGGCTAATGGGGCTGGTAAGACAACGACTCTTAAGGCCATATCCGGATTATTGACCATCGACGAGGGTGAGGTCACTGACGGCAGCATTGAATTCAACGGACAGCGGATCGACAAAAAACGTACAGATGAAATTGTGAAAATGGGGATTGTCCAGATCCTCGAGGGGCGCATGGTGCTGGAGCAATTCACCGCCGAGGAGAATTTGAGATTGGGGGCGCATACCGTGTCCGTAGCCCTCGAAAAGGAAAAGTTGGAACGCGTCTACCACCATTTCCCCCGGCTTAAGGAACGTCGCCGCTCGAAAGCTGGCTACCTATCCGGCGGTGAGCAACAAATGCTGGTTGTGGGCCGGGCCTTAATGGCTGACCCCAAGATAATGCTCATCGATGAGGCCTCCCTGGGGCTCGCACCGATTCTCGTCCAGGAGCTATTCGGAATTCTCAAGAGTATCAGCCGGGAAGAGAATATGGCTATATTACTCGTAGAGCAAAATGTACGCGCCGCACTCGATATTGCGGACTATGGCTATGTAATGGAGAACGGCAAGATTGCCGTCGATGGCACTGCAGAGAAGTTGCGCAACAATGAGGATATTCGGGAGTTCTACATGGGACTGAGCAGTTCGGGCGAGAAAAAGTCTTATAAGGACATAAAACACTACAAAAGACGAAAGCGCTGGCTGGTTTAACTTGATAAATAATTTACTTTTATGCTTGAGTTCGGTAAATCTTTAAACAAAAATGAAAAAGAGTATTATGGGACTCCGTGATTATACCATTTACGATATAATATGTAGAAATGCCCGGCTATATCCGGATAATGACTCGATCGTCTTCAATGAAAACAGACTCAGTCATCAGGAATTTAAAGAAAAGTGTGACAAACTGTCTGCGGGACTTGTCAAATTAAACGTTACCCTGGGAGATCGGTTGGGAATTATTGCCCATAACAGTGATGAGTTCATGATCCTTTATGGGGCAGCGGCAAAAATCGGGGCTATAGTCCTTCCTGTCAACTGGCGTTTGCAACAAGAGGAAATTGAAAATGTCCTAAATGACTGTATGCCTAAACTGATTTTCGCCGGGTCGGAGTATCATGAAGCAGTGGCCGAAGCTTCATCAAAGGTCAAGTCAATAGAGGGGATCTGCACAATATCCGGGGATAAAACACCGGATGGTTTCATCCCATTCAAAGAAATTTATTTGGAAGATGACAAAGGGGATGCCCCGGATGTTTCGATTGATTCTGGATTTGTGATTATACCGACGGCCGCAGTTTCAGGGCGTGCGAGAGGAGCACTGTTGAGTCATGGGAATATCATGGTATACAATATGACCCAAACAAATCATTTCGCATTGAACTCGAAAGACTGTTATCTCTGCTCCTTGCCTTTGTTTCATGTTGCCGGGCTTTTCCAAATAATGGCCATAATGTATGCCGGTGGAAAGAACGTTATCCTTGAACAATTTGACCCTGCACTGAGCCTTCAACTGATGGAAAAAGAAAAAGTCACAACTTACATACAATTCCCTCCAATGTTGAAAAAGCTACTAGATCAACATAAAAAAACGCCTCACAACCTTTCGAGCCTTCGAAATATGATTGGGATAGATAATTTTGAGGCATTATCCGAAATCGCGCCAAACCTCCGCCACAGCACCTTTTACGGCCAGACTGAATGTTTGCCCATTTCCGGCGGCTTTATCGACGAAAGACCCGGTAGTGTAGGCAGGCCTTTTCCTCAGGTAAAAGTGGCCGTTTTTGATGATTATGACCAAGAGGTTCCAGTTGGAGCTCCTGGAGAAATTTGTGTCCGCTCTCCAGCCGTTTTTCAGGGATACTGGGGCCTTGAAGAAGAAAACGCCTATACCTTCAAAAATAACTGGCATCATACGGGAGATATAGGACGCCTCGATGAGGACGGCTTTCTCTGGTACGTCAAAAGGAAAGCGGACAAGGAATTGATCAAACCTGGCGGGGAAAACGTCTACCCGGTCGAGGTGGAAAAGGTCATCCTAGGCCATGAGACTGTTGAAGAAGTCAGCGTGATTGGAGTTGAGGATTCATATTATGGGGAATCAATAAAAGCGATCTGTGTTCTGAAGCAGGGTCACTCGCTCGGGTCCGAGGAGATCATTGATTTTGTGGCCTCGAAGATCGCCCGATATAAGAAACCGAAATATGTGGTTTTTGTAAAAGCTTTACCCAAAACGGTGGATGGTGAGATTGATCGTGAGCAAGTGAAAAAAGATCATGGAGCTATCTACTAAAAAGAATTTCAGATCGAGTTTAAAATAGAGAGATACGGAATGAATAATAATCAAGAAGGGCTTCCTCCAGCAAGATGGCAAGGCACAGTGACGTCGATCAAATGTGAACATGTAGGCGAAGAAACCAGGATTTTTGTCAATAAAGAATGGAAAACGATCTGCAGTTGGTGCTTCAAATATGAAAAGGTTACTGCCTCGAAAGACAAAAAAAATAGGATAAAAAAGGAAAAATGTAAAGGTCCGCTTTGTGAGTACATGATAGAATTCCGTGATATATTGATAGAGGAAGAACAGAGAAATACTTAAGGAACCTCTGAAATAGTAGGTTCTGGCCGTGGTTTTTGTCTTTCAGAGCGTTTTTTCGCTCTGAAGTTGTTCATTTACAAGTCAAAGAACAAAGTTTGGGTCTATTATTGCTCGTTTTGGTGCTTTACCCGGGTTCCGGTCGCACCCGCCCCCTTAAGGGACTTATATGTACCGCAGCTTATTGCGAACTTTGAACAGGTTGTACAGCCCAAACAGGAGGTAGTTCAATAATTAGTAGTTTTACGTTCAAGCACTCGTTAGATCACCATATATTTTTAAAAATAATAGTAAAATGGATCAGTTATGAAAATATTAATTGCCAATAGAGGTGAAATCGCTATTCGTATTATGAAAGCAGCGGCTGAGTTAAACGAAACCACAGTAGCCATATTCTCGGAAGATGATGTACACTCTCTGCATACTCGCCGAGCTGATGAAGCGAAGCTTTTGGATGGTATCGGACCACGGGCCTATTTAGATATCGAACAGATCGTAACAGTCGCCAAGGAGAGCGGTTGCGACGCCATCCATCCGGGTTATGGATTCTTGAGTGAAAACGCTGCCTTTGCTAAACGCTGCCAGGAAGAAGCGATCACCTTTGTGGGGCCGCAGGTGGAAACTTTGGAATTATTGGGGGATAAAGTACAAGCCCGCGCTCTGGCTGAGCGTTGCGGTATTCCTATAATGTCAGGATCACTACAACCCGTTTCTCTTGAACAAGCAAGGGAATTCTTCTCCACTTTGGGCGACAATACCTCCATGATGATCAAGGCGGTATCGGGTGGCGGTGGCCGCGGTATGCGGATGGTTAAAAACATTGATGAACTGGAAGAAGCCTACATCCGTTGTCAATCCGAAGCAAGGGCGGCTTTCGGTAACGATGCCATCTACGTTGAACAGTTTATGTCGCCGGCCAGGCACATCGAAGTGCAGATCATTGGAGATGGAACCGGTGAAGTAGTGCATCTCTATGAACGGGAATGCACTATTCAACGGCAAAACCAGAAGCTTGTAGAAATAGCCCCCAGCCCGGGTTTATCAACGCTATTGCGCGAAAAACTGCTGGAGGATGCGGTTTGTTTAGCACGAGAGGTTCGATATTTGAGCCTTGGTACTTTTGAATTTTTGGTAGAGGCTGAACAAGATCGAGGCGATACAGACAGAAAAGAAAATAGCTATGCGTTTATCGAAGCCAATACACGACTGCAGGTGGAACATACAATAACAGAGGAAGTAACCGGTGTGGATCTGGTCAAGATTCAGCTGCAATTAGCTGCTGGAAAGACATTAAGCGAACTGGGGCTGAATGTTGCAAAAACTCAGAAACCCATCGGATTCGCCATGCAGGTCCGCATCAACACGGAAACCATGGATCCGGATGGGTCCGTTCGACCCAGCGCGGGGGGCATCACCGCATTCGATCTGCCATCGGGTAGAGGCGTGCGAATCGACACCTGCGGATATGTCGGGTATCATACCAGCCCCAACTTCGACTCTCTATTGGCGAAACTGATCTGTTTTTCCACCTCACCCGATTTTTCACAAACCATCAACCGGACGTATCGAGCCCTCAGTGAATTCAGAATCGAGGGTGTGCAGTCAAATATCCCTTTTCTACAAAGCCTAATAAAACATCCTGAATTCCTGGCAAACAGAATATACACCGGTTTTATCACAGAACACCTGGCGGAGCTCGTGAAACCCGACAATGAGATACATCAGCGGTTATACTTTGATGAAACAGCCTCACAATCTCAATCCGGTGCCAGGGTCAACCATGCCGGTGTTAAGGTTGATGCGGCCGATCCATTGGCTGTTTTGGATTACGGGAAAAGTGAAACTGATGTGACCCCCGTTTATGAAACAATCGATCCACAGGGTGAATCCCGGACATTCGACATCCCTGAACAAGAAGGAATCACTGTCATCCAATCATTTTTGCAGGGAACCATCGTCAGCATCGATGTCAAGGTGGGAGACCTAGTAAAGAAAAAACAGCAGGTGCTGGTGATGAATGCTATGAAAATGGAGAATGTCATTTATGCGCCAATCAGCGGCCTGATCACACAGATAACCGTATCTGAAGACGATGCCGTATACGAGAAACAACCGCTGGTATATATGCAAATGCAGGAGATGGAAGGATCTGAAATCAATGAAACGGAAGAGGTCGACCTGGACCATATCAGACCGGATCTGTCCGAGCTTTATGACCGACTAGCAAAACTCGGGGATGATCATCGAGCGGAAAAAGTCAAAAAAAGGAAAAAACAAGGTCAGCGTACCGCTCGAGTAAACATTGACGATATCTGTGACGAGGGAACTTTTGAGGAATATGGTGGATTTATGGTAGCGGCGCGGCAACAACGAAACACCATAGATGAATTAATCGATCAGACCCCGTCCGATGGAATGGTGGCCGGAGTCGGGCGCGTGAACGGTCATTGGTTTGATGACAATAGAGCACGGTGCATGGTGATGTCTTACGACTACATGGTCCTGGCCGGGACCCAGGGAAAGATGAATCACTTTAAAAAGGACAGGATGATCCGACTGGCCGAAACCTGGCGGCTGCCGATTGTTTTCTTCACCGAAGGTGGCGGCGGACGTGCCGGAGACACCGATGGAGTTGGGATAGCGGACCTTAATGTACCGACATTTTATAACTACGCCAAACTCAGTGGACTGGTTCCTATCATAGGAATCAACTCAGGGCGCTGTTTTGCAGGGAATGCTGCCATATTGGCAGGCTGCGACGTGATAATCGCTGCCAAAAACTCCAATATTGGTATGGGTGGACCAGCCATGGTGGAAGGGGGCGGTCTGGGTGTTTTCAAACCGGAAGATATCGGACCCTTGCAGGTGCAGGTCCCCAACGGGGTGGTGGATATTGCAGTGGAAGACGAAGCTGAGGCTGTTCAAGTGGCCAAACAATATCTCTCCTACTTTCAGGGATACATCAAAGACTGGGAGTGCGCCGATCAACGGATATTGCGAACGATTATCCCTGAAAACCGTTTGCGGGTCTACGATGTTCGTTTAGTTATTGAAACCATTGCGGATACCGGGTCGGTACTGGAGCTTCGAAAGTATTTTGGCCATGGCATTGTTACCGCATTTATCCGAATCGAAGGACAACCTATTGGTCTCATTGCCAACAATCCTAACCATCTTTCAGGAGCCATCGACAGCCCGGCTTCTGATAAAGCAGCCCGGTTTTTACGGTTGTGCGATAACTTCGATATTCCGATCCTATCTTTATGCGATACCCCCGGCATCATGGTGGGTCCAGAGATTGAAAAAACCGCTCTGGTCAGACATTGCGCCCGCATGTTTATGGCGGGGGCAAACATCAGTGTGCCATTTATTTCCATTGTCATACGTAAATGTTACGGTTTGGGGGCCGAAGCCATGATGGGAGGCAGTACGATGGCACCGCTATCCGTGGTTTCCTGGCCAACGGGTGAGTTTGGTGGGATGGGTCTGGAAGGAATGGTAAAACTGGGATATCGTAACGAACTGGCTGCCATCGAAGACTCTGCCGAAAGGAAAAAAATGTTTGATGATATGGTGGCTGCCGCCTATCAACGCGGCAAAGCGCTAAACGCCGCTACCTGGTTCGAAATCGATAATGTCATCGATCCCGTCGATTCACGGCGATTGATCACTCGGGCGCTGAACTCGGTTCCTTTAGCACCGCCCCGCACAGGGAAAAAATATCCTTTTGTTGATACTTGGTAGAAAATAAATAGCGAAAGAGCTATTTTTTTTAAACCTGCATAAAGAACGTACGTTTGTTTCTTATGCTGGTCTGACCACGGCAATTAAAGCTCGTTGGGTTCATCAATCAATTACCGCTTTGACCGGAAAAATAGAGCAAAACGTTCTTTGAAAAAACTGACAATCATTCTATACCCACCAGAATAAAGTGATTGATGACGTACCATAATTTAAATGCAAATAAACGAGGATGACATGGTAGACCTCTCAGGGAAAAAAGCGGTTGTGACTGGCGCAGGAAGGGGCATCGGCCGAGGGATTGCCTTAAAACTGGCTGAGGCCGGGGCCGATTTAGCCATCCTTTATCGAAAAAAGCAGGAACCTGCGGCAGAGCTGAAGGGCGACATCGAAAAAATGGGTAGATCCTGTCATATCTATCAATGTGATGTCTCTAACGAAGAAGTCGTTCAGCAAACCTTCACTCAAATCAAAACAGGCTGGGCGCGGATTGATATATTGGTCAACAATGCCGGCCTGGCCTCTTGGGGTAATACCATTCACGATACCAGCTCCAAAGAATGGGACAGAGTTCTTAAAGCCAATTTGTACGGGCCTTTTTACTGTATCCGTGAGGTTTTACCACCCATGAGACAGCAAGGGGGTGGTCATATCGTTAATATTTCATCTTCTATTACCCTTAATTTACCCGCCAATGGCGGACCGTATACCATATCTAAAATCGGTCTTGAAGCCTTAACCAAAACCATTGCCAGGGAAGAAACCCCGCATAACATTAGAGTTAATGCTGTCTCCCCGGGTGTGGTTGAAACGGACATGGGTGAAAAATTTTTGGGTGTGGACGATATGAAAACAATTTATGACCGTCTGCCATTCGGACGAGCCTGTCAACCCTCAGATATTGCTAATACGGTGTTGTTTTTAGTATCGGAATCTGGCAGCTACATCCAAGGGGAAGTCATCTACATTAATGGTGGAACGATGGGAGTTTAGCCTTAACCTGAAACAATTATTAGGAGTAAAAGTTTAATGGGACCGTTAAAGGGAATGAAAGTTTTAGAAGTTGGGGGAGTAGGCCCCGGGCCTTTTTGTGGGCAGATGCTGTCAGATATGGGTGCCGATGTAATTCGCCTGGATCGCAGGGGTGCTAAGGGATTTCTGATAAAACCGGAATTCAACATCAACAACCGAGGGCGACGTTCCGTCGCGCTCGATTTAAAAACATCCGAAGGTGTCGAAATCGTGCTGAACCTTGTTAAAAAAGCGGATGCCCTGATCGAGGGATTTCGGCCAGGCGTTATGGAACATCTGGGTTTAGGCCCCGAAGAGTGCTGGGCCAGAAATCCCAAGCTCGTATACGGCCGTATGACCGGCTGGGGACAGGATGGCCCACTGGCACAGGCCGCCGGTCATGACATCAATTATATTTCACTCTCAGGTGCGCTGCACGCCATTGGCAACAAAGGTGAAAAACCGGGCATACCGTTAAATCTGGTCGGCGACTTTGGCGGAGGCGGTATGTACCTGGCGTTTGGCATCATGTGCGGCGTTTTCGAAGCGCGTCAGTCGGGAAAAGGGCAGGTTGTTGATGCAGCCATGCTGGAAGGATCCGCGCTTTTGATGGGAATGTTTTACGGACTTCATGCGTCCGGGTCCTGGAACAAGCAACGGGGAACCAATTTTCTGGATGGGGGTTCTCATTTTTACAACACCTATGAAACGGCAGACGGCAAATGGATATCGGTTGGATCGATCGAACCCCAGTTTTACAGCTTATTGGTGCAGAAAGCAGAAATCGAAGGAACCGGATTCGACAACCAGATGGATGCCGGTCGATGGCCCGATCTGAAAGAACAACTGGCTGGAATTTTTAAGCAGAAAACCAGGGACGAATGGTGTCAGATCATGGAAGGAATCGATGTCTGTTTTGCCCCGATCCTGGCCATGGATGAGGTCTTGGAGCATCCGCATAACCAGGCACGAAAAACATTTATCAATATTAATGGGATTACTCAGCCAGCACCCGGTCCGCGGTTCAGCAGAACCCAGCCGGCGGTTCCGGAACCGCCGCCCGGAATCGGCCAGCATAACGAGTCCGCGTTGTTAGATTGGGGCATTGCTTCTGATATAATTCAATCGTTGAAAGATAAACAGATTATTTGATTACTCTCAATTAGAACCGCTAAGAGCAAGGAGAGAGATTAAATTGTTGGCCATATTGACGGTTCTTATTTAATTGATTGGAGACCGAAGGGGGAATGTAAAAGATAGATCTCGCCCCGGTTTCTAATAACAAAAAGATCAAAGAGGAAAAAATGGAAAAGATGTTAAAAGACCGTGTTGCGATCATTACCGGGTCCGGCAGGGGAATTGGCAAAGCGACAGCTATTATGTTTGCAGAGGAAGGGGCGAAGGTGGTTGTCAGCGATATTGATGCTGAGCCGGCAGAAGAGACCGTTGCGGAAATAAGGGCAACTGGTGGCGAAGCTGTTACGTTTGCAGGAGATGTTACTGCACCTGATTTTGCACAGGGAATCGTGAAAAAAGCATCTGATACCTGGGGAGCATTACACATCATCGTCAACAACGCAGGGTTTACCTGGGACAGCCTGGTACACAAGATGAGTGAGGAGCAATGGGACAAAATCCTGGATATTCATTTAAAATCGCCGTTTCGCATCATTCAAGCAGCCAAGCCATTATTCTGTGACGCTGCCAAAGAAGAGAAGACGCAAAATGGTACAGCAGTCCCCAGAAAGATTATCAACATATCATCTGTTGGGGGTGTGAGTGGAAACCTGGGTCAAGCCAACTACTGCTCTGCAAAATCCGGTATCATTGGACTCACCAAAACCATGTCTAAGGAGTGGGCACGATATAACGTGCAGACCAATTGTGTTGCTTTCGGATTTATGGATACACGCCTGACCCAGGAAAAGGAGAAGGGAATCACTGTTGAAGCAGAAGGACAAAAAATTGCGGTGGGAATTCCGGAAAAACAACGAAATACCTTTATCCAGATGATTCCCATGGGTAGAGCCGGAACACCGGAAGAAGCAGCAAAATCAATCTTAATTTTTGCTTCACCATTGTCCGACTATGTTTCGGGGCAGGTATTAGTCTGCGGTGGTGGATTGCAAACGTAATTAAATTGGGTAAACCCCCAGCTCCTCTGGGTGGACCTTAACGGTTTGACAGTTCCGGGATTATAAAGAAATCTCCCTAAATATGAGCCGCTCAAAGTTCATAAGAAGAGAGATTTCAATGAAAACAACACAAAGCCTAAGTCAATCAAAATGGGAGTACAAGTACCATATTACTTGGATACCGAAATATCGGGAAAAAGATTTATATGGTCAACTTGGACAACATTTGGGTGAAGTTATCAGAGAACTTGCCAAGCAAAAAGAAAGCCTTGTATTGGAAGGACATTTATTGCCTGATCATATTCATATACTAGTTTCAATTCCACCGACATATGCGGTTTCCCAGGTTATTGGATACATGAAAGGAAAAAATGCTATCCATATAGCAAGGAACTATTTCAATAGTAAAAATGCTTCTGGTCACAAATTCTGAGCAAGAGGTTACCATGTATCGACAGTGGGCAGATATGAAGAAGTCATACGTCGATATATAAAAGAACAGGAAAAGGAAGATCAAAGAATAGAACAACTCACTATTTTTGAACCTCAACCTTAGTTTTTACGATACCGCCTTTAGGCGGTCCATGTTTTTTTCAACCTGTTGCTTTGAGCGGCTCATAAAACCAAACAACTGGTTTTACCAGTGGTATTGACTATTCATTTTCAAAGTTTATTATGGAGCTAACCATGGCCATTAATTTAGATGTCATCGGAAAATCGTTTGAAACCACGGTTTTCAACTATAACCCGGATACATTGATCTTGTATGCGCTCGGTCTCGGAGCAAGCGTTGACGAACTTGATTTCGTTTATGAGAAAAATCTCAAAGCGTTTCCAACGTTTGCAGTCGTTCCTTTTTTACCGGCGTTACTAAACGTGTTCGTGCCAGAAGCCAATCTAAACATGTTTGCCGTTCTGCATGGTGAACAAAAAATAATTTTGCGCAAGCCCATTGCGACTTCCGGGACGATTACCACATCCTTAAGGTGCGATTCGATTTACGACAAGGGAGATAGTGGTGCGATTGTTAATTTGAGCCTTGAAAGTTGCGATGCCAGTGGCGAAGTCGTATTTGAGAACAAAGCTGTCCTCGTAGATCGCAAAGGGGGGAATTTCGGTGGTGACCGGGGCCCCAAGACAGAAAAAGTCGAACCTCCAGAGGGAAAAACCCCTGATTTCACTGTTGAGCAAACGACCAGTGTAGATCAGACTGCTTTGTACCGTCTGAGTGGTGATAAGAATCCTTTGCATATTGATCCTACTTTTGCCAATAAAGGTGGTTTTGACAGACCCATCTTACATGGCCTTTGCAGTTTCGGTATTGCAGGCAAAGCCCTTGTTCATGAAATTTGCGGCAGCGATCCTGTGAAACTGAAGTCGTTTTCTGTTCGCTTCATGAACGTCGCCTATCCAGGTGACAAATTAAAAACCGTGGGATGGAAGATCGATGACGGAAAATACATTATCCGGACGACCAACCAAGACGGAAAGATCATCTTAGGCAATGCCGTCGCTGAAACCAACAGCTGAAACAGGGCAATTAATAATCCCGTCAACCTAAATTTACTGGGGGGAATACCAGTCCAGCGATCAGAACACGCTGGTCAGGCAAGCACGGGATTCGCGATTGCAAACGATCTATGCCAGCACCACTGAAGTGATGAAAGGAATCGTAGCCAAGTCTATGGGATTTTGATTTTTATAGTCTCAAACAAACAACGCATAATGAATAAAAAATAAAAGGAAAACAAATGATTGGAATATGTTCTTACGGCGGTTATATACCGCGCTATCGATTAAACCGCGGGTTGGTATATAAGACAATGGGCTGGATGAATCCGGGCAATGTTGCCAATTCTGCTGGTGAAAAGGCGGTGGCCAATTTTGATGAAGATGCAATTACCATGGCGGTGGCAGCCGGGATGGATGCTTTGAAAGGAATCAACCGACCATCGATTGGCGGTATATACTTCGCTTCCACCTCCATGCCGTATAAAGAAAGACTGAACGCCGGAATTATCACGCCGGCACTGGGATTAAACGATCAAATCCGGGCGGCCGATTTCAGCGGTGGCATTAAGGCTGGGACAACAGCTCTCCTTGCTGCTTTGGAAGGTGTGGCATCCAAACAAATTAATAACATCATTGTAACGTCATCCGATTGTAGACTGGGGAAACCCTCCTCGTCTCAGGAAATGATATTCGGGGATGCTGCATCAGCATTCTTAGTGGGCAATGAAAACGTGATTGCAGAGTTCAAGGGGTCGTTCTCAACTACCTATGATTTTGTTGATCACTACCGGGGGGAAAATAACAAATTTGACCGTCAATGGGAGGATCGCTGGATTAGGGATCTGGGATTTGCCCAGCTGATACCGGAAGCCATAAACGGGTTTTTGGAAAAATACGGAATGAAAATGTCCGATTTCAGCAAAGTGGTTTACCCATGTCATTACTCCGCTGCTCGTAAACAGTTGAATAAAAAACTAGAAATCACTCCTGAAATGGAACAAACCCACCTGCAAGCAGAAGTCGGAGAATCCGGAACGCCCCATGCCTTATTAATGATGGTTAAGGCTCTGGAAGATGCCCGTCCTGGTGATAAAATACTGCTTTTAAGTTTTGGCAGTGGTTGTGATGTGCTCCATTTCGAAGTCACCCCAGCCATCGAAACCCTGCCTAAGAGAAACGGTGTTACAGGCAGTCTGGCAAACAGGGAAGAATTGGACAACTATACCAAATACCTGATTTGGAGAGACATCCTTCCCGTGGAAAAAGGTCTGAGAAGTGAAGAAGACAACGTTACCCGATGGTCTCAACTCTGGCGTAAAAGAAGAGAAGTGCTGGGGCTTTGGGGGACTAAATGTCTGAAGTGTGGAACAGTCCAATACCCAAAACAGCAAGTCTGTGCGAATCCCGAATGTGGTGCCGTCAAGGAGTCAGAGGAGTACTGTTTTGCGAACAAAACGGGAAATATTTTTAGTTTCACTGGTGATAATCTGGCTGCTTCAGTCAATCCGCCAGCTATATATGGACAGATTGCCTTTGAAGAAGGTGGAAGATATCTGTTTGATTTTACAGATTGCGATTTAGATACTTTGACGACTGGAATGCCAGTGAGAATGAGTTTTAGAAAAAAGTACTTCGATGAAAAACGAGACACATCAGGGTATTTCTGGAAAGCAGTACCAATTACAAAGGAGGCGTAAAATGGCTGAAGGTATTAAAGATAAGGTTGCCATACTGGGTATGGGTTGCTCGAAATTCGGCGAACGATGGGATTGTGGTGCTGAGGATTTAATGGTTGAATCCTTTTATGAAGCTCTGGAAGATGCCGGAATCGAAAAAAAAGAGATCCAGGCTGCCTATTTTGGATCCCATATTGATGAGATCAGTGTAGGTAAGGCTGCCACTCCTTTAGGATCTACATTGAAGTTACCCTTTATACCCATCACACGTACTGAAAACTATTGTGCAACGGCTACCGAAGCTTTCCGAGCCGCCTGTTACGCAGTTGCTGCTGGTGCTTACGATATAGTCCTGGCTTTAGGTGTAGAAAAGCTCAAAGACACGGGATATGGGGGGCTTCCCATGGGGGCTTCCTTCGGTTCTGAAATGCTGTTACGCGGCTGCAATTTTTCCGCCCCCGGTTTGTTTGCACAACTCGCAACTGCATACTCTGGGACCCATAATATTGAGATGGACCGAATCAAAGATGCCATCGCTCATGTATCAGCGAAAAGCCATGCTAACGGGGTCATGAATCCAAAGGCTCATTTAAGAAAAGCGGTGTCTGCAAAACAAATTAAGGCAGCACCGATGATAGCATATCCCCTTGGACTATTTGATTGCTGTGGTGTTAGTGACGGTTCGGCTGCTGCGATAGTAACGACTCCTGAAATTGCAAAAAGCCTTAAAAAAAATCAGGAAATCGTTAAAGTAAAGGCGCTTCAGGTTTCAGTCAGTTCGGGGGAAGAGGAAGTCTATTCAAATTGGGATGGGTCTCATTTCGCGACCACCCGTATTGCGGCTTCCAATGCCTATAGTGAGGCCGGTATCAAAGATCCTCGATCTGAAATCAGCATGATGGAAGTTCATGACTGTTTTTCAATCACTGAATTCGTCACCATGGAGGATCTCCATATTTCTCCAAAAGGGGGTGCATATGAAGATGTTATGAACGGGTTTTATGATCTTGATGGGCAGGTTCCTTGTCAGGTAGACGGTGGATTGAAGTGTTTCGGACATCCCATTGGTGCATCGGGATTGCGAATGATTTATGCGATGTATGAACAACTATTAGGACGTGTTTCTGAAGAAAGACAAGTCAAAAATGCAAGATTTGGCTTGACCCACAATCTTGGGGGAAATCCGTCTAAAAACGTGGCCGCTATTTCTATTATTGGAAAAGATTAAATTCGGTTTTCGCAAAAAACCGACCGGAATCAAGGATTACAAGGAACGGCGACACGTCTATGACGAATTGGTCGCTAAGGCTTTCGAAAGAAGCAAAGCGTTGAATGCGGCATCATTACTTGAATTTGATGATGTTATCGATCCGAGTGATTCACGGCGGGTTATTATACAGACACTGGAATCGCTACCGCCGAGAGAATTACGTTCGAACAAGAAGAGGCCGTTTACCTCCGACACATTGATATTAAATGTAAAAAGTACCTACAAGAGTTAAAAAATAATATTGAGTGGGTTGGACAACCGAACTACATTCTAAGGGAATGGATGGAGGAATGAGCTTTAACTCGCTATTTTTTGTAAAGAAGAAAGGAAAACAAGAATTGGAATTCTTACATTTGATATTTCCGGATTGGGCAAGTAATTTATTATTGGGCGAAAATGGCTTTTAATAATAAATTATATAAAGGCTGTAAGGCAACGATGGTGCTGGCCATTAATGCCATTCAATTAACCTGACAACCGGTTAAAACAAATTGGAGTTGCTGGTTTATATGCTGGCTGCCACATGATCATTATCCTATTTTAGGATATACGATTTCACATCAACTCCAAATAAAAAACGGCGGTCATCATGCTAACTGTACATCTGAAAAGGCATCAATGGACTATGAACTAGATCAGGAAACGAAAATGATAAAGACGGCGGTCGCCGAATTCTCCAAAAAAGAACTGGCACCAAATGCAGCTGAGACCGATCGAAGCCACATTTTTCCCAAAACCGCCTGGAACAAATTGAGTAAATTAGATTGTATGGGCTTACTGACAGCTGAAAAATATGGCGGGTTGTCCTATGGATATGATGCTATGGTTGGTGTCATGGAGGAACTATCTAAGGGATGTGTAGCAACTGCAGGAACATACTGTGTTCACTTGACAACCCAGTATCTCCTCCAAACTTTTGGATCAGAGGAGTTGAAAGACAGGTACTTACATCGCATGACGACAGGGGAAATAATTGGCGCAATCTCTATATCAGAACCTGAAGCCGGATCCGACATTGCATCAATGTGTAGCTCAGCAGAGAAGGTCGGCGACAAGTGGGTATTAAATGGCAACAAAATTTTTGTGACAACGGCAGGAGAGGCAGATATCTATCTAATTCTGGTTAAAACCAGCCCTGAAAAAAAACATCGGGGAATGTCGATAATTGTGGTGGAAAAAGGTATGAACGGCTTCAAGTTTGGAAAAATTGAAGAAAAGATGGGGTATAGCGGATCTCCGACCGGCGAACTGTTGTTTTCCAACTGTGCTGTTCCAGTGTCCAACCTGTTAGGTGAGGAAGGGCAAGGGTTTAACATGTTGATGGGAGCACTTGACCGCGGTCGGATATCGGTGGGCGCGATCGGTCTTGGTATTGCACAGGCCTCATATGAGGCCGCATTGGCTTACACCAAAAAACGGCAACAATTCGGTCGGTCGCTCAATGAATTTCAGGGGATACAATGGATGCTGGCAGATATGGCCATGTGGATTTCAGCCTCTCGACTATTGCTATATCAAGCTGCAGACCTCGCCAATAAACAAAAACAGTTCACCAAGGCAGCTTCCATGGCCAAATGCTATGCCACGGATACTGCCATGAGGGTGACAACGGACGCTGTTCAGCTCTTCGGAGGTTATGGCTACACCAAGGAGTATCCAGTTGAACGGTATATGAGAGAAGCCAAAATTTTCCAGATTGTAGAGGGGACCAATCAAATCCAACGGAATATTATTGCCAAGGAAATCTTGAAGTAAAATTTAAAAAATTTGGCCCCAGGTCTCATACTTCTATAACTATTATGCATCTCGAAACACTAATTTACGAACAATCGGAAAAGGTCTGCATTATAAAGATAAATGGTCCGGAAGCCCTGAATGCCATAAACAATCAGGTATTCCATGATCTGTTCACTGTTATCGAATTCGTTGAAAAATCTAAAAATGTGAATGTTGTCAGCCTGACCGGACAAGGACAAAAATCTTTTGCCGCAGGAACAGACATCAAGGAAATGGAATCCCTTTCATGTAGTGAAGCTCGCGAATTTGCAGTTCTTGCCAGAAAATCAGTGGATCGAATCGGCACAGAAACCACCCGCATGGGCCAGCCTGAAATTAATCTTGGCGTCATCCCTGAATCAGGTGGAACCCAAAGATTGACCAGACTGATCGGCGGCGCCAAGGCAGCTGAGTTGTTTACCGGTAAAATTATCGTTGCACAAACCGCTCTCGATTCTGGATTGCTGAATCGTATCGTTGCGTCAGCGGACCTGCTCAAAGAAGCAAGGGCATTCGCTTCCCAGTTCGCGGAGAAATCAACTCTAACACTGGCGCTCATGAAGTCGGCGATAAATACAGGTAACGATCTGGATCTGAAATCTGCCTTAGGGATCGTACAAAAATAACTTGGCATAAGCTGTCCGCAAAAGTCCCCAAAAGACTGGACATTTTGCCGACAGAATGCCAAGTAATTTTTGAGCCGACCCTTAAGATTATGAGATAGAGTGTTTTGCCCAATGCTTCGCTTCAGTTGACCAGAAGGTGGGTCTTCAAGCCTTTCAAGAGCGGCGGGAACCGGAATCCAATGAAATGCGGAATGCATAACAAATCAAATAATAATGAAAAGGAAAGTTTATGAAGCAAATTAAACAGGTTTTTGTTGCTGGCGCAGGGGCAATGGGGAGTGGGATTGCACAGACAGCTGCGATGAAGGGTTATTCAGTTATTCTTTACGACCTTGAAAATTTAAACGTTGAAACGGGCATCAACACAATCAAAGGTAGTCTCCAACGGTTTGTTCGCAGTAAGAAATTCACAGAAGAACAAAAGAACCGGGTATTGGAGGATATCAGACCGTCGACATCTTTGCACGATGCTGTTGACGCTGATTTTGCCATTGAAGCGGTTTTTGAAAACCTGGCTGTCAAACAAGAGTTGTTTGGCAATCTGGATGGCATTTGTCGTCCCGAAACAATCTTTGGTACAAATACCTCCAGTCTCCCGATTAGTGCGATTGCAACCGGGACGAATCGCCGAGACAAAGTGATCGGCACCCATTTTATGAACCCCGTACCACTAATGAAAGGTGTTGAAATTATTCCTGGAGTTGAAACATCGGATGATACCTTACAAACAACTTTGGAATTCATCACCAGCTTGGACAAGGAACCGAATGTTGCAAAGGATTATGCCGGATTTGTCGCCAGTCGCATCCTGGATGTAATGCTCAACGAGGCGGTAAAGTGTGTTATGGATGGGAATAAACCTGAGGATATTGACGCCATTGTTAAAACTTGCCTCAATTTTCCGATGGGGCCCTGTGAACTGATTGATCTGGCTGGAGCGGATATTTTGCTTCACGTCATGGAGACGATGAAGGAGGAATTTGGCGATAGGTATCATGCAGCACCTCTTTTAAAACAGATGGTTAGATCGAAAAACCTGGGTAGAAAAACCGGGAAAGGGTTCTATAACTATCAATCATAACTGGTCTTTTGAACAACCCAACTATGATGAAACCGTAAAAAGTCGAAAATCGTCATCCCCGACTCCGATCGGGGATCCAGATGTATATGTTTTTACTGGATTCCCGATCGGAGTCGGGGATGACAAAATGAGACGATTTCGAACGTTTTACGGTTTCATCAACTATGGAAAACAAAGATATCGTGATTGTAAGTGCTTGCAGAACTCCTTTCGGGCGGTTTTGCGGGACACTTAAAGATGTGGATTATTTTGATTTGGGAGCCGTGCCGATTAAAGAAACCTTGAGACGGGTCAATCTGGAGGGCAACGCAGTAGGAGAAGTATTTTAGGGAGTAGGAGATATATCGGTATGCAAGGACGTGTTTACGCCTCTGGCGGATCGACAGACATTGTTGAAAGCAGGCCTGCCGGCTGAGACCCCTTCAATCAGCATTGATAAAGCCTGTGTGTCGGCCATGAGTGCTGTGAAACCAACAACTATGGCGATACGATTAGGTGAAATAGAAACAGCCGTGGCAGGCGGCGCAACATCATTCAGCCGTGTTCCGTTGATTTTGCGGGGAACTCGTGACAAAAGGTTTCTTATTGGCGATCAAATAATGAAGTATCCCTGCTTTAAGCCGGGATACAAAGATTATATCCCGGTAGTAGTCGATGTAGACAATGTGGCTTTTGAATGGGGAGTGGACAGGGCTGAAATGGATGCCTGGGCTGTCAGAAGTCACGAAAACTACGGAAACGCTTTTGACAGTTGAAAATACAAGGAAGAAATAATCTCTATGGAGATTCCTTCGGGTAAGGGAGAGATTATTCAATTCAACAAAGACGACCAATACCGTGCTAACAGCAATTTGGATTCACTAACAAAACTGAAACCCATTTTCGGAACACGCGCCATCACTGCAGGAAATGCTCCCGGGCTAAATTACCAATCTGCCGCAATCCTGGTTACGTCCAGGAGCAAGGCAAATGAACTGGGCCTTGAAATACGGGGGAATATTGAATCCATAGTATCGATTGCTGTCAAACCGGACCGCATCGCTGAAGCACCTGGGATTGGTATTGCTAACATGTTGGACAATGTATCCATGCGCCTTGAAGAGATTGATATTCTGGAGATCAATGAGGCGTTTTATCATTGAAAATCACATCTTAAACAGTGAAACCATCCGGTTGGACGCCGCTATTCGAATGGCCACAAAATAAAGGAGACATGACCATGGAATTCAATACGATCTTTTTCGAAACAGACGGACCAGTTGCTATTATCACCCTGAATAGGCCAAAGGCCCTCAACGCCCTGAGTAGTGAACTTATTGGGGAACTCGATCAGGCAGTGGATGCGATTAAAAAAGACAGTGAAGTCCGCGCCGTCATTATTACCGGAGGACCGAAGGCTTTTGCTGTCGGTGCGGATCTTACAGAAATTATTGATATCTCAGAACCTGCCCAGGCGCGCTCGTATGTTACAAATGTGCAGGGTGTATTCAACAAAATCGAGAACCTGGACCGACCAGTCATCGCTGCCGTGGCCGGATTTGCGTTCGGCGGAGGGTGTGAATTGTCCCTTGCCTGTGATATGCGTATCGCTGCAGAAAACGCTCAATTCGGCCTTCCAGAGATAAAATTGGGGCTGCTGCCTGGTGCTGGTGGTACTCAGAGGCTCCCAAGACTTATTGGAGTGGGGCTGGCGAAACAGCACATATTTTCTGGTGATCCCTTCGATGCCCAGGAAGCCTATCGCATCGGCCTGGTGAACAAATTAGTTCCTAACAACTCCCTGTTGGAAGAGGCTATGAAAATGGCCAAAACCTTCACCCAGCGACCGGGCTTTACTTTGAAAACCATCAAGGGGCTTATCAATGAAGGACTTGATATGCCGCTTAAGGCAGCGCTGGCCCACGAAATGCGCAGTTTTGAAATCCTGTTCGCAACAAAAGATAAAAAAGAAGGCGTGACAGCATTCGTGAAAAAGAGAAAACCAGTATTTCAACACCGATGATATCACTTGGAAATTGAAGTGTATCGAATGAATATTAACCAATACTCCATATAAACATGAAATAGAGAGGTTCCATCATGGAAAACGATGTTGTAATCGTCAGCGCAGTACGTACACCATTTGGAAAGTTTGATGGTGTTTTAAAATTCACCCATAGTTTCGATCTGGCCACAAGCGTCTTAAAAGAGGTGGTGGACAGAATCAACCTGGACCCCAAGGAGGTTGACGAGGTCTATTACGGGACCTGTATTCCTGCGGAGTATGCTCTCCAACTCAACGTACCGGCGCGGATCGTTACGCTGGCTGCAGGGTTTCCCGAAGATAATATTTCCTTGAC
>Ga0233431_1002131_pt1 | contig 29391 bp, 29 predicted proteins | sample SI_118_April2016_FD_179867 | JGI IMG/M metagenome (GOLD analysis project Ga0233431, IMG submission 179867) | Seawater microbial communities from Saanich Inlet, British Columbia, Canada - SI_118_April2016_200_MG | ecosystem: Environmental > Aquatic > Marine > Inlet | place: Canada: British...
GATCCGATAAAATCCCAGATATCGGAGAGATAACACCCAACATAACCGGTATGACCCCTAATAGTAATCCAACAATTAAAATATCAAGATCGAGGATATTCTCAAGATAAAACGGAAGCAAAATCATAATTCCAGAAACAGCAATAAAAGCAATAAATCCGGTACTTAAATTAACACTGAAAATAGTATTTTCAAATATTTTCAGATCGATCATGGGATAATTTGATTTGTATTCAATGGTAATAAAAATAATCAAAAATAAGAACCAGATCATAGATAAAATTAAAACAGAAGGATGAGAAAAACCTATGGTTTGTCCGAATGTTAAAGCGAGGAGCAGACTGATAATACTAATAAAAAAGGTTAGCGCTCCCAAATAATCAAATTTTTGATGACCGGTGGGTTTTGAATGAGGTACGTATTTAAGCACGATATAAATACCAATAACGCCAACTGGAACGTTTACAATAAAAACCCAGTGCCAGGTTGTGACATTTAATATTAAGCCTCCTAACGCCGGACCAATAATGATTCCCACAGAAACGATGGAACCAATCATACCCAGTGCTTTGCCACGTTCACTTTTAGGGAATGCCTCTGTGGCAATGGCCATTCCCAACCCCATTATCATTGCAGCACCGATTGCCTGTAATACCCTAAACCCAATTAGCCAATAGACCGAAGGGGAAATAGCGCATAGACCGGAACCAATGGTGAAAATAATAAAACCTGTTGTATATAGTGGTTTTTTCCCCAGAATATCAGCCAGGCGTCCAAAACTGATCATTAGGGTGGTAACTGTTAGAAGATAACCAACAACAACCCATTGAATGATCGCAAAATCTGTTTGAAAAGTTTTAACCAGTGTCGGCAAAATAATGTTAACGATACTGCCATCTACCGTCGATAAAAAAACACCGATAGCGACTGCTGAAAACGCTTGCCACTTTTTATGATAGTCGGGAGAAGCTGCTGGCATTTTGAAGTTACAATAGTGTTAACTAAGAATAACAGGTTTATTCCTATTCAATATTTTGAATTTGTTCCCGAACTTTTTCAATTTCACTTTTTAGTTCAACTCCGATCTTTGCGATATTAGTATGATTTGCTTTAGAACACAAAGTATTCGCTTCTCTATTGAATTCCTGCAAAAGAAAATCTAATTTTCGGCCAACTGGATCGGGAGAGTCCAGTAGTTCTTTAAAATGGATGAGGTGTGTATTAAAACGTTCCAACTCTTCGGATATATCAATGCGGTCCATAAAGATTCCAATTTCCTGCAAAATTCTGGGATCGTTTTCCTGATAATCGAGGCTAAGTTGCTTGAGGTTTTTTTTCAATTTATTCTGGTAGATGGTTAGTATTTCCTGTCGAAATTTAGGGACTTGATCAATAAGTTCTTTCATTTTTTCCAGATGCTGTTCAATTTCTATCAGTAGCAATTTTCCTTCAGTTTTTCGCATTTCTATTAAGCCTTTAATACCTGTCTTAATTGTTTTTCTGAATAATTGCTCAAATATTTCAGAATCGGTGTCTGTTTGCTGGTAAGTTAACAGATCTTTTGCGTTCATTAGATCAGAGAGGTTTATATTGACCTTTTTTTGGTAGTCTTTATCTAAAATTTGAATGATATCATTAATTTTTTCCCAAAGGGGGAGGTTTAATTCCATCTTTTCCAGTGGAATGCTGGATTTTTCAAGATTAATTGAGATATCAACTTTACCCCGGGTCAACAGTTTTTTTACGATCGCCGTTAATTTATCTTCAAGACTTCTAAATTGTTTGGGGATTCTCAATTTGACTTCGAGATATCGATGGTTGACAGAGCGAATTTCCATATTACAGGACTTGTCGTTAATTTCGACATCTGTCTTATAATATCCGGTCATGGATTGTATCATAAATAATTATTTGAAAAGTGTTAGTCTTAAGGTGTATAAGTTTTCCGTTTTGCCGGATCACTTAGGGTTTGATATGCTTCCTGGATTAATTTTGTCATTCTGGACGCTTCTTCTTTAATCCATTTGAAGTCAGAAGCGTTATGCTTGTCAGGGTGATATTCCTTCATTCTGATTCGAAAGGCTTTTTTTATCTCCTCCGTCGTCGCGTTTTTAGATACGCCTAGAATTTCATAGTAATTCAATTCTTCGGTAGCATCACCTTGTTGGTTGTTATTGGCAGTCTTTTTTTGTGATTGTTGCTGATCTTTATTTTTGGGACCTGTGTATTTGGTATGTCTTTGTGCCCTTTTAAACTTATGCCAGGAAATATTTTTAACACTGGTTTGTAGCGTTTTCAATTCCTCAATAAGTTCAGGAAGTTTTTTTTCTGAAAGTTTGGCCTTTTTTTCAATAATTTTGATTTGGGTGGAGAATTCAATCCATTTAATTTTATACTTACCCATTTTATCCATTAAAATAGCTCTTTTTAGTATTTCTCTGGTTTGATTGCGGGTTGTAATGAATTCTTGTCGGAGTAGTTTTATTTCAGAAATATTTCCATTGTGGAGGTTGTATTCATCGAATGTTTCTTTTTCAGACTGATTTTCTTTTTCAGCTGCGAATAAAAATTTGTAAATTATAAAGCCGCCGATTCCTAATATTGCGATAATAATAGCTGCAATATATATTTTATTCCAAAATGATCGGGAAAGTTGTTTCTCAACTAAATTAAGATATTTTTTTGCCTGTTTATTTTTAGAATCTTTTTCCAGGGCTTCATTTAATAAGATTTTAGCAGATTGGTAGCTGTGACTGGCATATTGCTCTTTGGCAGCATTTATTTTGTTTTGGGCATCGATTTTATCGTATATTTCTTTTTGTAAAATTCGGGATTGTCGGTATTCAGGATCATCCGCGCTTACCTGTTTAATAAAATCCAATGCTTTGTAATAGTTCTCACTTTGTGCTTCGATAGTTGCTAATTGAAGTGGTGTTGGTTTTTGCTTTGGAGGATCCGGTAAAATAAAAATTGGTTTCTGCTTTTTTATCTCTTCTGTTATTGCGTCTACAGGTGAATAGTCAGAGGACAGTAGTGCATTGGTTGAATGCAATTGGCCACTTTTATTACCTGAAATAGCATGTTTTTTAGGGGAAATAATGCCATTTTTAAGATCATTTAAACGATATTTTTCTCCATAGATATCCTTCCCTATCTGATGCAAAATTAATAAATTTTCATTTTGATCGTCCAGACCTGTGGCTATGATTTCTGAATCAATATCGGGTTGTGGAAGTTTAGCTTGATTGATGATTTGTCGGGTGAAAATGTCCCAAATCAAAATATTGTGCTGCTTATCTACAGAGTATATGGTTTGTCCTTTAGGTGATTGAATTCCCACAACAGGTGCTTTGTGTTCAGATACTTTTTTCCCCACTTTTTGGTATCCCGGTGAAAAAACATGGATATCCAAACTTTTTTTCTGGCTAACTGCTATTTTATGACCTTTGAGGATAGATAATGAGTTAATAGGGCCTTTTGATTTATCAACAAGTCCAATTTTGGTCGTTTTATTCTCTTTAGGGTTAGTTTTATAAACGGTATAATCAGTTGCCCAAATGATATCATTACTTTCTCGATCAAATGAAATCTGAGTGATAGTCTCACCGTTTGTTACTTCGTGTTCATAAGTTTTCTGCTCTTTTCCCCCTCCTATATTATAGGTTATAATCTTGTTTTGGGACGCTAGTATCAATTGATTAGGATTAGTATCGGAAAAACGAACGGTATGAGGACTGAAGTCAGTGATTTGCCATTGGCTAATTTGATTCATTTCTTTCGTTTCAAACAAACGAATATTCGTAGTTCCATTCTGATTAAATATCCTAATCAGGTATTGTTCAGTTGGGTTGAGAACAAAAAACTTATTCAGGTTTGAATCGGCAGCGGTTATCGTCGACCATGCGATAACAATAATAAGTATTACCTGAACATATGATTTGATTTTCTGAGGTACCGGATTCATATTATAATATTAGGGTTGAACAATAGATCTTATGTAATAAACGGGAAATCCTTTCCCTTTGAATAGTTGTTCAAATTCTGTTGGAATGTTGGCTTTGTCGTACTCAGACTGATGTAAATCATCAGAATATTCAATAACTTTAAAATGATCATGAATATTTAGGCGATCCATAGTCCATTGAAAATAAATAGGGTGATCTGTTTTAAAAATAAAATGTCCTGTTGGTTTTAAAAGCTTAAATAGTTCTGTTAAATATTCTCTTGTAACCAGTCGATGTTTTAATTGTCTTTTCTTCTTAGCCCAGGGGTCCGGGAAATTGACATAAATTTCATCAATTGATTTTTCCTTAATCCAATCTCTGATGTTCTCTGCCCGATCCCTAATTAACCTGATATTTGAAATATCCCGTTTTTTAAATTTAATGGCACCTTTTACTAGTCGCTTGAATCGGAGTTCAAATCCATAAAAACTGAAATCTGGGTTATTTTGGGCGTATTTTCTTAAAAAATTTCCCGAACCACATCCAATATCAATGATGGATTTTAGTGGTTGTGTATCTGGAAATGGTTTTACAGGATGATTTGAGATTTTTTCAGTAATGATTATATCCTTATAATTATCCATCTCTGAAATATAAGGATTCGTAAATTTTTTGCCCATTGCTTGCACTATTTGTTCGGTTCGTTTGCACCAGGATCACATGTATGCAATTTTCTTGTCAATTTATCGTTAAACTTTTGAATCAGAAGGTAAAAAAAACAGATTGTCAATTAATACTTTGTAAAACACTGATTACTTCAGTGATGAGGTGAATTGAGTGGCTTAAAAAAATTACACAATATTGACATAATTAGGCGTTTGTGGGATTTGAACAATCAGGAAAAACAAGAAACCTTAATAATGATCAAGTAATTTTTGCCTCAATTGTCAACAGCTAAATTATTTTTACGATCTTGATAAATCTAGCATAACTTTTAATTTTCAAGATTGGTCCGAACAATCTTTATGAAAGACTATAAATCTACTTTTAACAAAAGCAACAATAATAAGCCTATTCAAAAAACAATTTTAGAATTGGGATTTCGACGCATTCTTAAAATATCGGTTTCAATTTGCGTCTTTTGTTTTATCCTTTTCCTCCTCATTCAAATTCCGGGAAAGATTACCAGTCCTTTGAAGAATATAATGATTCATGGGAATAATATCCTGGATAAAACTACTATTGCCAAATATTTGGGGGTTTATCCCGATCAATCATGGTTTGATATAGATCCTTATGTATTCAGTACCCGATTGAAACAGCTAAATTGGGTTGATACCGTTATTGTTCGCAAAAATTTCTGGGAGGGAATTGATGTAACGATTACGGAAAGATCACCCATTGCTTTTTTAAGAGTAAAAGATAAAACCTGGTTCATTTGTGAAGATGGATTGATATTAGATCTGATTCAACAAAAAAAAGCCTGGGACCTACCAGTTATCGTCAACGATTCGCTTTCAGAGGTGAGGGAAGGAGAATACCTCAACCTGGAATTATTAAGTGATGCTGTAGATATCATAAAGTTATTGAATAAAAATTCAATCCTGCCAATTAGCACAATTTCAGAAATTATTATTACTGATCCAATCAATATAAAATTGATTTCCATTCCCTATGGAATAGAAATCAGGCTCGGGTATGAAAATTTTGATTTAAAACTGGCCAGATTGTCCCGTGCTATACCAAAATTAAATGATTATATTCATAATATCGATTACATTGACTTAAGACATTCTGACGGTGTTGTATTTAAAAAAATACACTAAATTCCATTATGCCAATACAAATCAATATTAAAGCCGTTATTTTTGATATGGATGGTTTGCTATTAGATACCGAGGCTATCGCAAAACATGCTTTTGATTTAGCAATGGCAGATTATGATTACCCCCACGAACCTCAACTTTTTGTTGATTTGGTTGGATATGATGAACGCAGTACTAGAAAGATGCTGAAGCATCAATTTGGTGACGCCTTTCCTTTTTCAAAAATCTGTCGAAAAATGGCTAAATATGAAAAAGCTTATATCCAACAAAATGGTATTCCTTTGAAAAAAGGAATTGTCGAATTATTAACATTTATAGAAGAAGTTAATATTCCTAAAGGTGTCGGTACGACAACCAGTTTTAATAAAGCCATGGAAAATCTTGAAATAACGGGATTAAATCAGTTTTTTGATCATTTAGTTGCGGGTGATCAAGTTGAAAACAGAAAACCTGCACCCGATATTTTTCAAAATGTCGGAATAAAATTAGATACCCCCCCAGAGAATTGTCTGGTCTTAGAAGACTCAGAGCCCGGTATAAAAGCAGCACATGCTGCCGGGATGTGCCCGGTGATGATTCCCGACATGAAACAGCCGTCTGAAGAATTAAAAAAGATAATATTCAAAGTTGTACCCGATCATTTTGCCGCGATGGATTTATTGAAAACTTTAATTTGAAGTATTTATGTTTAAATTTTTAATATATGAAGAGATCAGTGTGAAAAATTACACCATGGCTGGGTTGATCACATTGGATTTAGTTTGTTAGTGAGTGAATGGGAAGAAATAAAGGAGCTAACGGGAGTAAATTATGGATAAATTAATTGTGATATGGTCTTCAGCAGATCGTGAAGTCGCTTTAAAAATGGCATTTATGTATACTTTAAATGCCAAAGCTCAGGATTGGTGGAAAGAGGTTACTTTAATCATCTGGGGACCGTCGGCTAAATTACTGGCACAGGATGATGAACTCCAGGCTGAAATTAAAAAGATGAAAAATGCCGGGGTTAAAATTATGGCCTGCAAATCTTGCTCGGATTCTTATCAGGTGTCTGAAAACCTGAATAGAGTTGGTGTGCAGGTACAATATATGGGGCTTCCTTTAACACAATATTTAAAGTCAGATAACAAAGTATTAACATTTTGATTTAATTTAAATTTATGCATCTATTTAGAATCATTATTGCATTAAACCCATGATATCTTTTAACCACCCAAAATTAATCAACAATATAATCATATGAAAAAAAACTTAGTTTTTACACTTTTTGGTCTGCTTGCCATCTGTTTAGTTGGGCAAATTGCTTTGAGTTTTGACCGTGTATCGGTGGAACAACTGATCAGAACGAAGTCATGTCCGGATTGCGATTTATATAAAGCCAATCTGGATAGGTTGGATTTAACAAATGCAAACCTTCAGGGTGCCAATTTAAAACGGGCAAAATTTAGAAAGGCTACTCTGTTTGGTGCTAATTTAACTGGTGCCAACACAATGGGGACAAATTTTGAAGGAGCCATGTGGATTGATGGTACTATTTGTCAAAAAGGATCAATTGGTTACTGTGCAAAATCGGAAAAATAATTCAAATTTTAACTGATATAGGTTTCATGATATTAAAAACGATAAAAAAAATATCTTTGAGAGTTGGATTTGTTTTACTATTTTCAACGACATTATTGAATACCAGTCTGGGAGTAGATTTTTTTATCAATAGTGATAAACCCAACAATGGGAAAATCATTAATTTTTTTAGATGTGATAATAATCTAATGATAAAAATTATCCATTTAGGTGGAAACAAATATCAATTCTATTCTGTTGGTGGAAACAATATTATGGAACGGAAAACCCCCTATGAAGTTGCGGCTTTTGTTTGCAAATACTATTTAAAATCACACTAAAAAATATGAATATCGAAGAAACCACAAAACTGTATAATAGTTTAGCCAAACAGGTCCTGATTCTATTTTGGAGAAACAGCTGAAGTGACACTTTGATATTTTAGAAATTGACAGGATTCAGGTTCCAACTGCTGATTACTTTTTAAATAGTCGATGAGTTGTTCCTGGAAAATTTTCCCTGTTATGTTAGCCTCCCCCTTCTGTTTAAGAAAGATTGCCGACAACACCCCACCTCCGCCATAAAAGTGATAATCACTAATTTTGACTGTCTTATTTTTTTTATAATCTTTACGATTTGGCCACCAGCTTTGTTTATTCAATGTATTATTCCATTCCGTTTTAAAATAAGAGAAAAGCCTGCGGTTATAAGCGCTTCGACGTTTTCCAAATTCCGGTTTGGGGTGAGTAGCTAAAAATATATCATTGTGGCTCATCTTGATCGAAACTGCATGATTTGGATATCGTAACCATTGATAAATATGTTTTCGTCGCAGGATCTGGTTTTTTACTTTGTATAAGGAAATTTTTTCGATAGATGGGAAAAGTGATCCGGCTGTTTTTTGATCACTAAAAGACAATGCCAGTAGTTCATTAATACACGAAGCGGCAATGGTTGTACTCGCTTTATGAACTTTCCAATTGAAGGGTTCATTGATAAAAGTCAGGTAATCCTGGCTAAACGAAGTCATAGGCGGTTTGTTTTGATTGGAATCGGCAGCTTTAAAAATATTTACCTGATGGTTGATGATTTTCCAAGTATTTCCTTTTTTTTGTAGGCTCAGCTTAATGTTCGTCACCGTTTCTGCGTGTTTACCCGCGCTGACGACAGGTCGTTGATCAATATATCTCAATTTCTGATTAGAACGGTATGGGTATAGCTGGTGATCATGGCCGGATATGATAAAATCTATCTCTGGGAAATCCGGTAACAGTGATCGAATGTCATTAACCGGAGGTATTCGATTCAACTTACCATTTTCATCATCTCTCATGGGATTTAGGCCTCCATGAATGGCTAATATTAAAAAATCAGGTTCTATCTCTTTTTTGATTTTAGCGATCCATTTTATTAAGGCCTGTTTGACAGAAGTTATTCTGGTTGTTGCTAAGGTTGAGATATTAGACCATATTAAAATACCGGGCGTGGTTGCACCAATAATAACAATTTTAAAATTAGGCTGGTGAATACTCAGGTAAGGGGAAAAAAAGGGTATGCCACTTTGTTGAATATTGGCAGCAATCCATTTTGTCTTACCACCGGGAATATAAAAGTTTTCCAAAAGAGAGAGGTGTTCCAGATCGTGATTTCCGGGAACAATGGCATCATATTTTAAGGAATTTAACAATCGGAAAAATGGGTTTTCCGCTAATCTGGTTGGATATAAATAATTGTAATAAATGGATAGTGGTGAACCTGAAATAATATCACCGGTATCCAGCAGAATAACGTTTTTTTGTGCTAATCGAATTTGTTTAATATAGTTTGCAATATGAAACAAACCGCTTTTTTTTCGATGGGGATACATGACTTGATTGGTAAATCCGCCATGCATATCTGAAGTTATTAGTAATTGGAGCGTGTGTGTTGAGGATTTGTTTTGGTCGGCAGAAAGCGGATCAGATAAAAACAATGGAATTAAAACGACCAGAAAGGAAATAGTTTTAATCAGTCTTTTCATCTGACCAGTAATGGTTGGCTTAAAATAGAATTCCCGATTTTTTTTGCAGTATTCTGATTTGCCGTTCCTGCAAAGTGAGTACGTTATGCACAAAATGTTCTGCCAATAATACATTTTGAAATAGTTTTTCTACCGTTTCGTTTTTTTCAATTTCAAGACTGATATTGAAAAAATTGACACCAATTTGCTCCATTTGTTTTTCAGATTCCAGTGCCTGCTGGATCAAATGATAGGAGATAATAACATTCCCCAGTAACATTGTATAGCGTTCCGCAAACAGTTGCCAACTGGTTAAATCTTTGTCATTGGTCATATCATCCTGCAATAATATTACCCCTCCAACGTATTCCAACCAGATACCAATCGCAGACCTTAATTGTGGTGAATTTGCCTGGTGGGCATCTATATTCTGGTAATCTCCAAGGATGCTACTGATAAGTTTACCTTCATTTTTAATTAAATTATGAACAGCAGCCTGAGCCAAATTAGCATTTTTATTACCTAATGAATGAAAAGCAATAATTTTATTGATTTGTTGGCTCATGTCAAAATTATCAGAATACATCGAAAGACCAAAATGATTAATCCCTTGTCTGATTAAATCGAAGGCAATGTTACTTGAATACAGCTTAAGAATAATACTGGTCAGTTTATGTGAATTAATAAAATGATCCGCCTGGGCTTCCCCGGCATAAAGTTTGCAGTCATATTTAAAGGAGCTGGATAAAACTGCTCCCTTCAGGCCTTCATATATGGCATAAAGCGTTGATTTAAAATCTGAGTGCTGAACAGCAATATTTTTTTTATTATTTGAGGACTGGTTGATTGAATTTTCTGTTATGATTAACCTGGCGATGGTCGCGACACAAAAGATGGAAAGCTGATGATTGAGTTCATCAAGGAAAAGCTCGGACAGTTCCGTCGGGGAAGCAACCGTTGTCAGTAAATGCCCTTTAGCCTTATTATAAGTCAAATTTCCAATCAACCAGTTTTCAGGCGCCATTGTCTGGTCACTTGTGGTAATTCCATTAGACCTTTCCTGTTTTTGGCCTAACTGATAATAAGGTATTGCAAAAATTCCAATTGATTGTTGATCGATTCTAGCTGTAACCAATTGGATAATATTTAATCCAGCTTGTGGTTTGAAATAGAAAACATCTGTCAGCTTGCCTGATATTTCAAAATGATCGTCTTTTGGATTAGCTGTTAGGGAGACAGTATCATTTAAAATAGGAACCCCCAGGGCGTCTCCTGAATTCAATAAAGGTAGTAACATCTGATTGATCTTTGATGAACCATGCCGCTCCAATAACTTAATGAGTTCTCTGGTAAAGGCAGCTTGAATTGCCAGATTAGAATTTGCCAAATAGAAAATTTCATAGGCGGCCATTATAACTGATTCTGGCAAAATAATTCCCGGTTTACCCGAAACGTTGGTCCATCCCTCTTTTTGAAATTTATGCCAAAGTTCTTTATCTATTTTATTTTTTTTCTTTTGGGTTTGCTTTTTCGGTATTAATAAAGAATCAGTAAGGCTGGTTGCATTGAACAACCCATCTGTAAAAGCAAGCTCTTTTTGTTTTGAGAATATGCCGGAATGTTTTAAAACATCGACTTTAAGTGTGTCATTTAAAATGAAGTTACTTTTTTGAACAAAATAGTCGTCAATAAATTTCATATATATATTTTTTGAAGGTAGGTGTTATCAATCAAATAGTAAAATTTAAATTCTGTCTGAACAGGGTGGAAATGGCAAGTAATTAAAAGGTAGATAACTTTAAAACACCCTTAGATTACAATATAATACCTTTTATTCAAGGGGATTTAACAATAAGAACTCAGTGATTGCTTTTTAGATATAATTATAATCTTTTACTCCTCGGCCGGTGCTTGCTCAACAGGGTTAGCTGGTTCTACTTTTTTTGGTTCCTTAGGTTTAGGAGGGGGTGGCTCGTAGTACTTCCCTATAAAAGGACTTCTAATGAGTTGGATCAAATCAAATTTCCAGTTGATATCTTCCAAAATAGCAGGAAATATAATCTCTTTCACTACGATTTGAGTTTGATTGATTTTATTTTCAAATTCAATTAGGCATTTAATGGCAGCAAAATTCCGATAGATAATGTCAATATTCTCAATTTTGATCGGCTTTAAGGTAGGCTTCCATTTTAATTCTACCATTCTTTGTGCGAACTCCGGTTTGGCTATGATCGTTCTGCTTTTCTTCTGACCGTGATCATACATCTCAAAATACAGTTCTTCCTTCCACATTTGAAATAAGTTGCTAAAGGAAGTTTCTATTTTTTCTTTGATGACTTTAATTTCATATTTATTAGGATAAGCATCTACTGAATTCAATGCCATTGTTAGAAGAATTCCTAATAGAAGAAAAAAGGTTTTATTCAAAGTCATATCTTTTTTATGTGATTCAAACGATTTACTTAAATTCCTCTTTCTGGGAGATTATATATTCTTCATAAAACTGATTTAAATATTCCTTTTGTTCCTCATCAATATACTCAAAGTTATATCCACGATCTGTTATTTCCCAATACTTCTTATCTTTTACCGCTAATAATGAATCTCTTAATTGAATTAGAAAAGAAAAAGTATCATGTTTTAAGTCTTCAACGATAATTGGTAATAGTGAAGGATCTCCTTGTGATAATAAATAGGCAGCCAAAATCAGTTGAGACTTTCGAATCCCCATTAAGGCAAAAACATCTTTTTGTTTGTCAACCTTGTCTTCCAATTCCATGAAAGTGAGTAAAATTTCTTTCATATTGGATAATTTTTTATCATGTGCTTTTGCCACCATCGTTCCCATATCAAAAGCGGCATTGTACATGACAAAGGGTAAATTTTTCTGTTTCAGAGCTATTTCACCATAATCTTTGAAATAGAAAATAATTTTTTTAGAAAGCTCAACATCATAATCAAAGATAGATTCAGCTAATAGTCGATATTGATAGTATAAATTAAAAATAGCCCGTTGATTGAGGTCATTTAATGAGACACGAATGAAGGTGTTATAAAATTTAACAACCATATCCAGTAAAAAATCATCCCGATATTTTATTGCGGCTTCACCAATGATTCTGGTATTTAAGGCAATGGCACTAATGGCATCTGGCATATCACGAATACAGGTTCTGTAAATTAGTTCCATATCCATAAATGTTTTGGCTTCAAACCATAACCTCTGATTACAAATCTCCTGGTAAAACTCTGAAGAAATCCCCACAAAGAAATCCTGTTGCGCAGAAAACCAGATTTTGGGAAGTTTTTTCTTCAACTCCATGTAATCGAGTACCATTTCCCTGATTTGACCGATCGCCATCAAACCCAGGTTTCTATCCATTTGGGAATTGGCACTTAAGGCCGTGTCCGTTACCTGATCCACTGAATTTGCTACCTCTTTTTGAAGGACCTGCATTTGGGGGTAGTTATTTCTTAAAGTAGCTTTTTTAATAGAATCTTTACTGGTGGCTTGTATGGCTGATAGTAAGTTGGTTGGTGTTAAAAACTGAAAAACGTATAAAAAATACGGCGCCAAAAGAGATATCTCTATTAAGGTAAATATCAATAGAAACTCAATGGCATAAAAAGGGTAAAAATCGGTTTTAATTGAAAATATTAAGATAATTGAAAACAGTAAATTACTGACCATAAAAACAAAATAAGTCCGGTTGATTTTATCATCTAAAAAAAGATCAATCAAACGGGTACCATACCTTTGAGCAGCCAGCTGTAAAACAATCGCGACTACTGTAATCATAATACCTAAATTGGCAGCCAATAACTCAATAAAAGAGCCCAGGGCATCAGTAACATGATCCGGGTTGGTTGTTAAGGTGGTATAGAAAAAACCATGCTTTGATTGTACCCAATTAAAATCTAAAGCAGAATTTACAAAAAATATAAAAAAAGTAATTCCTAAAAAAACAGAAACTGAAATCACCCACCAGGAGACCTGTTTTACAAAAGATTCTTTTTGGACCAATGGTCTGCGATGAGTTCCGCTAAGATCTTTAGAACTGGTGATTCCTGATTTTTTAATCCTGTTGAGGATCTCTTCTGTACTTTGAGTATGGTTATTATTCTGCATTGTGCCTTGTTTTTTAAAATGATATGTCATACAAAACCGATATATCACACATACGTATGCATGAATCTGTTATTCTGCTAAGGTCAATTAATAATTTAATCATCAACCACTTCCCAGTACTTGATGGCTAATTTATTGACGACTTTACCTGATTTCAATCCCAAATGGTCATGGGTATGCCATTTAAGTTGATCTGTAAAGTATTCACTGTCAGGAAAACTAATTTTAATCGTTAATTTTTCCGAGATAATTCGACTAAGTAAAATTGCGTCGTGGGCAATGTTACTTTTGCCTTTTTTATCTCCTTTAAAATCATTTTTATTATCCATTATTAAGATCACGTGAATCAGAGTCTAGACCAAACTAAAAGCCCTGTTGCAGAAGTAAAATATCATAACGGGACTTTAATTATAAAAGAACTAAAAGCAATCGGACTGTCAAAGATATTCCCCTGGATCGTTTGGGATGACAGAAGCAAATATTTTCGATGTCATGCTTATAAATACCGGGAACTGATACATTTTCTCTATTTAAACAAGTTTGACTATACAGATTCTACGCCAAATTATAATAAATTGCAGCTATCCATAAAAACTAATTTTACACCATTTGAGTATCAAACAGAAGCTCTAAAATTCTGGCATCCATCCAAAAGAGGAATTGTGATTTTACCGACCGGAACCGGTAAAAGTTACCTGGGGGCCATGATGATTCAAAAAATGCAACGTTCTGCTTTAATCATTGCTCCGACGATCGATTTAATCAACCAGTGGCAAACAACACTTATAGAATGGTTTGATTGTCCCATTGGATTATTAGGAGGGGGCAGCTATGAAATATTTGACCTAACAGTATCGACTTATGATTCTGCCCGGATTCATGCCCATCATTTAGGGAATCGATTTGGAATGATGATATTCGATGAATGTCACCATTTACCGTCACCGGCTTATGCAGAAATGGCGCGGTCGTATATTGCACCTTTTCGCCTGGGGTTAACAGCAACTTTGAATGAAGAAGATGATAAAAGAATATTACTGCATGAATTGCTTGGAAATGTGGTATATAATAAAGAAATTCAACAACTTTCCGGTGAGTTTCTGGCACCTTATAAAGTAGAATCCATTGAAGTGGAATTGACAGAAAAAGAACGGGAGCAATATGAATATCACCGATCCATATATCTCACTTTTCGGGATCAGGCTCCCGGGCAATATAGTCAATCGACGACCTGGGAAAAATTTGTGATGTATTGCTACAGAACAGCTGAGGGAAGAAAAGCTTTGCAAAGTTTTGCTATCCAAAAACAGATTGCAATAGCTGCACAGAAGAAACTGGAGGCATTGGCCGACATATTGATTAAACATAATCATGAAAGAATTTTAATTTTTACAAATGATAATAAAACAGCCTATATAATTAGTAGTTTGTTTTTACTTCCCCTGATTACGCACGAGACTAAAGCCAAAGAGCGCAAACAGATTCTTAAGAACTTTAGATCAGGTACCTGGCCTTTTTTGGTGAGTTCAAGGGTATTGAATGAAGGCGTGGATGTTCCTGAAGCAAATATAGCAGTTGTTGTATCAGGCACATCTACTGTAAAAGAGCATGTACAAAGGTTAGGCCGTATTTTACGAAAAAAAGAAGGGAAAAAAGCAACTTTGTACGAACTGATAACCATAGATACCGGTGAAATATACACTAGCCGCAAGCGGCGAGAGCATGGAGCCTATGAAAACATCTAAAAGCTGGGACGATAAACCTTATTTTCCTATTAGTAGTTATTATAAACAAACTTTTGGGGAAAAGGTTTATAAAATTACAGTCAGTGTTGCCAAAACATGTCCTCACCGCCTGCAACAATACGATCAAAAAGGATGTATTTTTTGTGATGAATGGGGGGCAGCCGGACATCATTTGATGAAAATAGGGCCATTAGAGGAACAAATCATTACGAATCGTGAGAAACTTTCAAAAAGATATCGCGTCAATAAATTCCTGGTTTATTTTCAACCTTATACAAATACTTATACTGATCTGGATAAGCTGGTAAAGAACATTGAATTGTCTATTCAACAGGAACAGATTGCTGGAATTGTGATTGGTACACGTCCGGATTGCCTGCCGGAAGAATTATTCCCTGTACTGAAAGATCTAGGTCAAAAAACATTTGTGTCGATTGAATTGGGAGTTCAAAGTTTTTCCGATCAGCATCTTCAGTTTCTTAATCGGCGACATACGGTTTTAGACTCTGTTGAGGCGATCAAAAATTTGAAGGAAAAGTCAGGTGTCAATGTTGGTATTCATTTAATGTTTGGATTACCTGATGAATCTGAGGATTTTATTATTGAATCTGCCAATAAGATTAATCAGCTGGATATTGATAATGTTAAATTGCATAATTTACATGTATTAACAAACACTCCTTTGGAGAAAATGTATCAGGAAGGAACCTTTGAGCCGATAGAGTTGGAACCCTATGCGGAAAAGGTAATGACTTTTTTAAAGTATCTGTCACCTGAAATTGCCGTACAGAGACTTGCCGCTGTTGCCGCAAGATGGGATGAACTGATTGCTCCCCGCTGGACCAAGGAAAGAATGCGTCCCTCACAGTTTATTCAAAGCGAGATGATAAAAAATAACTTTTATCAAGGTATGTATTTTCAAAAAAAATAAAACGGTTTAAGCTAGTAACTTGCTTTATTTTAATCAGATACTAAAAACCCAAATTTTTTATGATGACTTTTCAGAAAATATTTTCGTTGTTTCGTCAAAGTTTACCTGTTCCCAGTTTGATTACTTATTCGAACTGGTTACTGGTTGCTGGTTTGATTTGGTTATCCGGAACAATAACGGCTAAAATTATTGAAAAAAATTACTTAATTACGCAGGCTAAGGACTCTAAAATTATTAGGTTAAATCAAAAATTAATTGCTAAACCTAAAAAATTAAATAATTTTGAAGCGATAATAAAAAACAATGTCTTCAATGCTGAAATTACAGCAGAGGTAATTCCAATCATTGAGGAAACTCCTGAAATTATAGCTCCTGCCAGTGATGAATTAAAAAAGATTATATCCAATTTGACTTTAATGGGAATTTATCGCGGCCGAACATACTATAGTATTATTAAGCATAACAAGACAAGAAAGGAAGATTTATTTGGAATTAATGATGAAATTTTTGATACTGGTGCCGTGGTTATTAAGATTTATTCCGGGAAGACCAGACAGGAAATCCATATTCAATTGAAAAATGATATTGGGATTTTAAAATATGAAGAAGATACAAAAGCAGAAACAATATCTAAAAAAACGTCGAAAAAAGTTGTTCAACGAAAACAAGTTGCTAAAAAGAAATCACGTCAAAATCCAATAACTGAAGAAAAATTAAATTCTCAATCAAACAAAGGAAATGATTATTATTTGAGAGCTGAAGAAGTTGAAAAACACATTTCTGATTTCCCCAAGCTCTTGAACCAGGCTAAAGTCATTCCCTATATTAAAAATGGTAAAAGTGAAGGCTATACCATTAAATATATTGAAAAGGGAAGTTTGTATGAAAAACTTGGATTAAAAAACTTCGATATCATTCAAAAAGTTAATGGACAGGCAATTGACAGCATGGAAAAAGCGATTCTCTTATTTAATACCTTAAAAAATGAAAGAGAAATCACCATTAATATTTTGAGACGTAGTCAGCCCATTAGTTTAAGTTATCATATTAATTAATCAATTTTTAAGCTTATGAAAATTGTGATAGTAAGATAGTTTAAATCATTTTGTTTTCATTTAAAAATTTAAACCTTATATAAAGAGTAAGAAAAGATGAGTGTTATAGTTGCGATTGCTGGTGCCACTGGAGCAGTAGGTACTGAATTAATAAAACTACTGGAACTACGGAATTTTCCGGTAAAAGATTTAAGACTTCTGGCTTCGAAACGGTCGGTCGGTAAAAAACTAATATTTGCTCAGAAAGAAATTGAAATTCAGGAACTGACTGAAGATGCTTTTGAAGGGATAGATATTGCCTTTTTCTCTGCCGGAGCTTCACGGAGTCTTGAATTTTGTCAGGCTGCCGCAGACGCTGGGACAGTGGTTATCGATAATTCAAGTGCTTTTCGAATGGATGACGGAGTACCTCTGGTCGTACCTGAAGTAAACCCGGATGCGGCCTTTGACCATAAGGGTATAATTGCCAATCCCAATTGTACAACGATTCAGATGCTAGTAGCACTGAAACCTATTCATGACTATTCTAAAATTAAACGTGTCATTGTTTCTACCTATCAATCTGTTTCGGGTAGTGGTGCATCTGCAATTGTTGAACTGGAGAATCAAACCAAAGCCTGGGTAGCTGGCCAGACCATTGAGAAAAATGTTTATCCGGTACAAATTGCTTTCAATGTTATTCCCCATGTTGATGTATTTATGGATAATGGTTATACAAAAGAAGAGATGAAAATGGTTAATGAAACCAGAAAGATAATGTCCGCACCCGATATTACAGTCTCAGCAACTTGTGTGCGGGTTCCGGTTTTCCGGGCGCACTCTGAAGCCATTAATATTGAAACAGAGCAAGAAGTCAGTGTTGATAAAGCCTATGAATTATGGGAAAAAGCACCAGGTGTTACTATCAAAGATAATAGAGAACCCGCTGGTTATCCTGTACCTCATGAAGTGTCGGAGACGTTTGATACTTATATTGGCAGAGTCAGGAAGGACATATCCTGTAAAAACGGATTGGCTTTTTGGGTAGTGGCAGACCAGCTTTTTAAAGGGGCTGCATTAAATGCCATTCAAATTGGAGAATTATTGTTAACCCGTGAAAATGGGATCCGTGGCAGTCGATAATCGACATAGGAATTCAAAGTAAAAATAGCCAGAACTTTTTCGAGCATAGTACATTTTATTCAGAAGATTTGTGGAAAAAGTATCTGGCTGGTACTTTCTCCACTGAAATCCTATCTGAATCATGTTGTACTCGCTATTTAAATTGCCTTTTTTTGCTCACTTTTTGATGCTTCAATAGATTTTTTACTGCTCTCTATTTGGCTATGATCAATGTTATCCAGCAACTTTTCTCTTGTTGTGTATCCTTCATTAATTAGTACGTATTGGTGTCCTAATTTCTGTTTTGGATTGATAACAAGTGGACCTTGAAGGTTGACGGTTACTTCTTCTATGTTAGAAGACATGGTTACAATAACATATACCAATAATTCTTCTGTTGTATCAGATTTGACAAATTTCAGATCCTCTTTGGTGACATTGAAGTGGTAGTCTGCCCGTGCTACTAGCGGATCTACTACTACAAATGCCAAAGCTTGATTGTCCAGAGATTGTAGCATTCTGAAAGGATAAGAGCGCTCCTCATCCACTAATGTAAATCTGGTACAATCAGGAAATCCTAAAGGACCGTCAGGGAAGATGATAATATCTTCTGATTCAACTTCAATTTGTCCAAAACGAGTTGTCTCAAACTTCATTTTATGCCTCGATTTGAGGTTACCCTAGATTGGGAGAATGCAGAGCAAAACTGCTCTTTTTTACTAAAAGACCGATGGTGAAATTATTAAAAAATTACTTCTTCTTTTTCCAGATATCAGTTAAAGACTTTAGACTTAAAGGACTTTGCTGAGCAGCCAGCTTATTCTCTTCCTGGATGCGCTGATAGATCTCTTCTCTATGAATGCTATACTTTCGTGGCGCATCAATACCTAATCTAACCTGCTTACCTTTAATTTCTAAAACCCTTATCTTGATATCATCACCGATCGTGATACTTTCCCCTAACTTCCTTGTTAAGATTAACATTATCACCCTCCATGGTGAAGACTATCCGTACTTACTTGAGAAAATTGATTAACGTGGGCTGAATTAATCGTGCCGTTGAATCTAAGGCAACTTTGTGCTTTAATTCTGCTTGGTTTAGATCTGTTGCACCTTTAGCCAGATCCATATCCTCAATATTGGATAATTCGTCAGATTTAAAATCTATATTTTGTTCAATACGATCTTCACTTGACTCCAATTCTTTAAAAATGGAGCCGACTTGACCTCTTCTATAAAGAACTTGATTGATACTTCGATCAATATCTTCAATACTTTTAAGTATCGCAGTTTGATCATCTGTTTCCAGTGATTCTATAAATCGATTTAATATTTCAAATGTATTTATAGAATTGATATCTTTATCGTTCTTAAAAAAAAGTTCGTTAGCTGTTATATTCAAAGCAACTTTAATACCATTATCAAGAAGTACGTTTTTTATTTGATGATTTCCCTGGTATTCGACGTATTCATTACCTTCAAATTTAAGCTCTAAACCCTGATCAAATATGGGTTTTCCTGGAATGTTAAAACTTAAAGATACTTTATTATTAGCTTTACCATCCGGATTTAATATTTCATTGTGTTTTTGCAATACCTGGGGCTGAGACCAGGTTTTTCCTTCATCATCACTAACAATGTATCGAGCGTCTTCATAAGTTCCACCCCTGATCACCCGAACCACATATTTCTCTTTAGAATATCCGTTAAATACTGCTTCATATTCACTTTTATCCAATGGGACCGGTCCTGCTGGTTGTAAGGTTGTTGCTTCAACGCCTTCAGCTCCTGGTAGGATCGGGTTTAAAGATTGAAATTTCATTAGCTCCAAAAAACCGGTTGTATCTTTTGTTTCTTCTGCCCCTTCTGTATCAAATTTGATCTGATAATTGACTTTAGGCTCCAGATAAACGTGATTATCAGAGCTAATTTCAGCAAATAATAGTGCATCATATCCGGTAGGGAAATATTCTGACTTTTGATAATTCATTTGCTCGATGGCTTTATCATTAATCTTTTTAATAATTTCTGTCAGATTCTCTAAACCATTTAGTTCAATCATTAAATTTACAGGAGGTGTTTCCGGGTTATCGTCATCGATTTGAATCGTAAATGACCCTGGTTGAATACCCAATAAGGGTAATTCCTGATTCAAAGGTATGGTTGGAGATGTACTTTTTTGCCGGATATCATTAAAAAAAACATCTGCATCCTTAACCCTATCCTGCATTTCCAATGGTGGTGTAAATGTCTTTGTGCCTGAAAACAAAAATAGTCGTCCTTCTTTTTTATTCGCCAGATCCAACAAATCTTTGGTAATCATCTTGATTTCGTCTGCCATGCTTGTTCGAAATTCAGTTGTAGCAGTGCCATTTCCACCTTCAACAGCCAATTCTTTTACATGCTGTAATGTATCGGTGATTTGCGTAATAACCGCTTCCATGGAGTTTAACCAGACTTTATCAGCACCTATATTCTTTTCCAGAGATTTAGAATGGTTGATGGAAGTTCTGTAATTTTGAGTCATAGCTATACCAACAGGGTCATCAGATGGCTTAGAAATCACCTTACCACTGGATACCCCGTTAAGAATGTTCTGCAAGTCTCCTGAGGTGTTATTCAGGTTCTGCTTAACAGTCTGTTGTTTAGCTACTTCAGTAACTCGCATAATTAATTTTGGTTACCCGATTGATTACATATTAATGACTGTTTGTGTCATTTCATTAATGGTACTTAAAAACTTGGCTGATGATTCATAAGCTCGCTGATACTTAACCATATTAGTCATCTCTTCATCTAGGTTGACACCAGAAATTGAGTCTCTGATGGCAACATACTGATCTAACATTTGATTATGACTACTCAAACCTTTTTTCGCATCCTGGACTTTTAAACCAACATCCGTGATCTGTTTATTATAAAATTCATTAAAAGTGATCGTTTCATCATTCATGGTTGTGGCTAACTGTAGTTCAGCAATCTTTAAAGCAATATTGTTGTCTCCTGGAACTAAATCTACCCCGGCAGCTATTTTCATTTCGTCTTCTAACAACTCCGCATTGATTTGAATATCTTTTGCGCCGTTGTTTAATTGAAAAAAGCAATTTAAACCGAATTTGGTAAAAGTATTGGTATTGTCTTTACCAAAAATGAATCGCTCTCCCATACCGGAATTAAAACTGATGCTGCCATTTTCATTTACTTTTGCCAGAAATTTATTTTTATCTTTTAAAAACTCCTGTCCTTCAGGTGTTTTATCATATGCCCCGGCAGCTCGATTGATCTTTTCCACAATGGTTTTCGACGTATCAACACCCGCTTCAATATCTATGACAAGTGTTTCCTGGATATTATCAAATTCATCAACCAGTTTAATTTCAAAATTACCCGATTTTAAATCTGCGACAGGCATTTTTTGCAATTCTTCATTGAAAGTGGCATATCCATTTTCTGTTGTTTTAATACCATTGATACCGGTACCCGTTACATGAATTTGATTAACGTTAAAGGCGATCTCATTAACCATTTCATTTAAATTAGCGTGGAATTCCTTAATATTTCCATCTCTCTGATTGATATACTCTTTTATAGCTCCACCTTTGATAATACCGGTAACATCAGTATCCAGACCTGGTGGATTAACCAGATTTAAACGTATATCTCCATTGGCTTCGGCAGATTTAATCGGTGTTAAATTATATGTGTCCCGGCCATGGACTAAATTTTGTCCATTGGCAATTTGCACTTCCAGAATTCCTAAATGATTTTCAAATGATTTAATTTCCATTTTTTCTGAAAGCTTTAGCAATGCCACTTCTCTTTTATCTCTGCCATCGTTAGCTGGTAAACCTCTGCTTTCCAGTTGTTGTACCTGCTTGTTTAATAAGGCAATCTCTCTGGCTAATTGATTAATCTCTTCAACTTCAGCCACAATTCGATTATTCAGATTTTCGCGAAACTCTCTTAATCGTGTATCAAATAATCGGAAGCTTTGAACTAAAGATTCAGATTTTGCAACCAGGGTTTTCCTTAATGGAACACTTTCAGGTTCATTAGCTATTGAGCCCCAGGCATTCCAGAATTCATCCATAGCCCCTCTCAGTTGACTACCATCTAAGTCGGTGTAGATGACTTCTGCTTCAGTCAGCACTTTCTCTCTGGTTTGCCAGGTACCCACTCTGTTTTGTTCGTCTATGATTTTTTGTTTGGTAAAACCGTCCTGCATACGGCGCACTCCGGTCACATCAACCCCTGTTCCCCTGCCCTCGGCAGTGGGACGGGATGTCCCCTGAGTAACTTCCTGACGGGAAAAACCTTCGGTATCAACATTAGCAATGTTGTGACCGGTGGTTGATTGCCCCATCTGAGAAGCCGTCAATGATTTTTTACCTATTTCAAAACTACCATAAAGTGACATAGATGTTCTGGTTCAAGTTATACTGATTTTTGCATTAAACAAGCACCTTTTGGCTTCTTAATCATTCCATAAAAGGAATAGGTGGGTGATCGCTTCAAGGCCTTGTTCACCGCACTTTGTATTTCACTGAAGCATGCAATCCTTGCGTTTGCCTGGCTCGCATTTAGTTTTCCCACTTCAGTTATTTTTTGGATAAGAATTGTTAATTGTTCACGTTGCTGCTGAAGAACTTTCTGTTTATCTCTACTACAATGATCAATGATTATTTTGAGAGAAACAGGTTTAGCTAATTGATTTTCTTTACAATATAACCGAGTGATATCTAGTCTTTCTAATTCTAGTTTTCTAATTTGAATGACCATTTTATCACGCAATTGTTGGGTTTTTTCTAATTTATCAACCCCACAATTTGCGGGTAGGTTTGTCTCAGTTTCCATTGATTCCAATAACAATTCATGGTTTTCAATTTGCAGACGGAGATTTCCAATCAATTGTTCCAACAGCATAATGATTAAAATATTAAATGTTTATAAATCTTCAAAAATTGAGTCTTTTAATAATTTATCTGCCAATGTTTCGGCATTTATTTTATAATCCCCTTTTTTAATTTGTGCCCTTAATGCTTCCACTTTCTTGAGATCAATCTCTTCGGTCGCATTAATTTTATCTTTAAGTCTGTTAACCGCAAAGGTATCAGATTTAATATTTTTTATTTGGTCAGCGCTTTTTAAATTGTCTTTATTTTTGCTAAGCGCATCTTTTTCATTTCCTTTTTGGACAGATTTATCCTTCAAAGGTATCTTGGGATATTGTCCGTCAACTTTCATAATGACCTCTTTTTATAAGTCAAAGAAATTGTGAAACCCTTAAATTAGTTTCACTGAGTTGATTATACTAAATATAATCCTGTTAAGAAAAATTTCCTTAGCTTATTATCGGTTTTTTAAATAAAAACTTTAAATAAATTTCTTAGAATGTTCAAAAATCATTTTACTTAGTCCGAGTGTATCACTTTGAGAGATGAGTTTTGCATAGTTTTCATCCAGCATATCCTGAAATATTTCTTCTCCTCTGCCACCCGAAATAAAATCGCTTTTAGGTCCTGCTTCACGCATCACCTGTAGCATTTTATGGACAAAAATCTCTTCAAAACCATCACAAGCCTCTTTCAATTCTTTAAGATTCTTAGCCTTGTCTTCAATACTCTTTTGATCAGTAGATACTTTTTTAGCTTCTATTTCAAAGCGCTTCTGAGTGATAGAAGTGTAATTATGATTGATATCCATTTTTTTTAATTGATAATGAGTTCTGCCTGTAGAGCTCCTGCAGATTTTATTGTTTTTAAGACTTCCATAAGGTCTGAATTAGAGATGCCGATTTTGTTTAAACCATCAACAACTTCCTTGATATCCACACCACCCTTAAACAGGATCACTTTACTGCTAACTTCAATTGGATTTGAAACATTGTTCTGATTATTCGCTTGATTATTATTGGCTTGATTAGCTTCCGGAGCTACCTGTGCTATTCCGGAGCCTATCTGAATATTCAAATTTCCATATGAAATGGCGATGGGTAATATCCTTACATTTGTCCCCATGACAATCGTTCCGGTTCTTTCGTCAAGGACCACTTTAGCAATAGCATCCGGTTCAATTTCCATATTTTCCACACGAGAAATTAATTCAACCGTTTGCCCCAGGAAACTGGCAGGAACTGAAAGTTCAACTGTTCCAGCATCAACTGAACGAGCTGATCCATCTCCTAATTCTTTGTTGATTATTTTAGCTACTCTAAAAGCAGTAGTGAAATCCGGTTCTTTTAGATTTAGAAATATTCTTGTTCGGGAGTTAAGATCAATATTAACTTCTCGTTCAACAATTGCCCCTCTAATTACTTTTCCAACTGTTGGCGTAATATTTCTTTTGGGATCAAACTGGTATTCAGAACTACCGATAATTCCTCTTCCTTCCGGGAGTTCAACCCCTAGTGGAATACCAATGATTTTTCCCTGGGCAACCGCATAAACTTCCCGGTTGGGAGCTCTCAAAGGTGTCATAATTAAAACACCACCTCTCAGGGAAATAGCATTTCCCAGTGAACTGACAGTTACATCTAGTTGCTGTCCTTGTTTTGCAAAGGGCGGCAAGACTGCAGTTACCATTACAGCTGCGATACTGCGACCTCTTATTTCATCTAATGTGACTGAAATACCCATTCTTTCCAATGCATTTTTCAACGGTTTTCTGGCCAGGAATGAATCTCTGGTGTCACCAGTACCATTAAGTCCTATTACAATACTAAACCCAATTAACTGATTGTTTCGCATACCCCTGATTGCAGCTAAATCTTTGATTCTGACAGCAAAAGTTGCTTGAATGCTCATCAGGAATAAAACAGTAGTAAGAAAAAATTGCTTTTTAGTTATTTGTCTCATGCTAACATATTAAAATTATAGATTATATTGTAATAGCTGCGCGTGTCTATATATTAATATGCATTTGGCATACCGTGACTTTATACGGGAAAGAAATAGGAAGTATTAAGGGGAGTTAATTGGAAATGCTTTCGAAAAGTGTTAAAAAGCCATGAAATAAAACTGATTAATAAGTCATGGCTTAATATTATGGAAATTATTGTGTTGTTGCTACAGGAGTTGTTGTTGCACCTGATTGGGGAATCGTTGCCACATGACTAAGACGATCTAAAAAACTGGCTTTTTGTTTTCCAATTACCGGTGCCAGATTATTAAAATTTCTGGCAAGCATTTGACGTTTGATTTGGACCTCAGACCTGGCCAATTTCATAGCGACAACTTCATTGTCATGATTAACGTCTTCAGGACGAATAATTCCTTTTATTTGAGTAACATACCTAACAGTGTTGAGTTGTTTGTAATCTACTTTTTCACCGACAATAACCATATTTCCGTTGGGTAATACCGATGCGACTCTGGCTGTGATAGATTGTAAACTTTTTAAAACTTCTCTTTGTTCCTTTTCCGCTTTTGACATTCCCGTAGCGGCTTCCAGCACTTTGTTAGCCGTCTCCGCAGCGGCTTCACCTGCTGGGACTAGAGGTGTCGGAGTTGCTTTCTTTTCAGGTTCTTCATTCACTGAAATAATATCCTGTAATCGGGTGATTGTTATTACATCATCTTTGAATCTGGCACGATGGTCTCTGAGTAAGTTCCCCCATGAGGACTCGTCCTTCCATAGTGAACCTTCATATAGATTTTTTTCAGTTGGTATCTTATTACGGGTACGATAACTGTGTTTTCTTAAATCCGTGTATTTGGTTTGTTGGTTTTGGGTTTGCTGTGGAGGCGGTGGTGCAGGCACATCAATATTACTTGTCATGCAGCCATAAAAAAAACAAAATGATATTATTAGTATCAGCCTGTTTAGTGATGGATGCTTAAATATTAAAGACTTCATAAGATTTTTCATTGATAATTCCAATTGAATTTTATAGGGCCACTTCCACATTTTTTGAGTCTAAAATAATGGCATAAATCGTTACTTTACCATTTAAAGTTTTTACCGGAATAATATCTCCTTTTCGCCCTGACTTCATAGCTTTGGCCAAATTAGTCAATTTAAGGTTTTTGGTTTGATAAATAATTTTAACCGGTGCGCCTTTTTGCATTATAACAGGTGCTTCTATCAGGTGAGATTTTAGAGCCTCATTTTTAAAAATATCACGACGAGCTTGTTGCCCAACTACTAAATCAGGTTTGGGTTGGTAATTAAGCCGTTCTCGGGAAATATTTTTTTTAACAATCGTTATATCAGATTTTTGAAGCAAGGTACCTTTTTCTATATTGCCTTTGGCAACAGTAACATCTTCAAAAACATCTACTTTAGCCCGAATAATTAATTTTTTTACAGGTTTATCGTTCAGATTGAAGTTCAAGGTCCAGGAGTTGTAGCCTCCGATTAAACCAGATTTAGCAATGCGTTTAACCTCATACGAAGCTTTTCCTTTGGGAATGAAAATATCATTCAATTTTGTTTTAATTGTGATATTAATATCTGAATATTGGTGATAATGTTTTTTAATTTCGTTTTTAATAATTTGTCTAATTTGAGCTTTGGGAATTTTTAAAGAAGCTCGACTAATCAAAGCTTTAGGTGGAAGGGTTATGTTAAATTGATGTTTTCTAAATTTATTTTTTATTCGGGAAGATATTTGATATTTGGACACCAAATGTGATTTTCCCGGAATAGGGGAAACCCCTATTTTTATTTTTGCTAGCTCTTGTATGGTTTCTACATCAAATCCATCTAGTTCAGCAATCTCTCCTAAAGTATATTTGTCCTGATAAACAATTGATTCGGGTAAAATACGAATTTCTATTAAACCAGTATTTGAATATATATTCCCTTGTGCAATCAGCAGGAAGCCACATAAAGCTAAACAGATTTTTATAAATTTCATTTTATCCTCTTACCGAACCAGATTTACCGCAGTTTGCAGCATATTGTCGGATGTTTGAATTGATTTGGAATTCACTTCATAAGCGCGTTGCGCCACGATCATATTTACCATTTCATCCACTACACTAACATTAGATTTTTCTAAAAAACCCTGGCTTAACATACCAGTGCCATTTAATCCTGGGTCAGAAGTAGCTGGTAAACCTGAGGCAGCAGTGGCTAAAAAAAGATTCTTTCCAATTGGATTTAATCCGGCAGGGTTAATAAAATCTGATAATTGAATATTGCCAATTTTGGTTGGTGTTGGGTCGTCTCCGGTTAAAACCTGAATCAGTCCATCCTGACTGATAATAACTTTAGTAGCTTCCGGTGGTATAATAATTTCAGGTTCTAGTGGATAACCATCAGAGTTGACAATTCGACCGTCCGCATCTCTTTGCCAGGCACCATCTCTGGAATAGGCAATCGTGCCATTGGGTCTGAGAACCTGGAAAAAACCACCACCATCAATACTAATATCTAAACTGTGTCCGGTATGGGTTAAATTTCCCTGGGAAAATATCTTTTGCGTACCTGCTAGTTTAACACCATGTCCTTTGTGCAAACCCGTCGGAGAAATCGTATTGGAAGAAGTAGCAGAACCTGGCATTTGTTCATTTGAGTATAATAAATCCTGAAAATTATTTCGGGTTTGCTTAAAACCATTGGTATTCACGTTCGCAAGGTTGTTGGCAATAGTATCAATTTGAGATTGTTGGCCTTTCATACCAGTTGCGGAAGTAAAAAGTGATGTCATCATAATAGTGACTCCTTATCGTTGATTAATTGTTTTAAATAGAACCATCCGTGGTACCAATTACTTTTAAAGATTAAAATAGGTTTATATTCTTGCTATTGATATCGATTTTTCATCAAGGTCATCGGTTGATCGGATTGCCTTTTGGGCGGCCTCATATGAACGGTTAACGGTTATCATTCTAACCATTTCCTGTATCGAGTCGACATTAGATCCTTCAATGGCACCTTGTTGAATAACAACATTATCAAATTTTATCGGTTTCTGTCCTTTGCTACCAGGGGCCCAATACGAATTCCCAAGTTTGTTCATTCGATGGGGTTCTTTAAAAGCCATTATTTGAAAAGTGTCTGTTTCCTTGGCATCTACAATAATTTTCCCATCACTACCAACAGAGAATTCTTTACCGGTGATTTTTATAGGGCCTTTTTCTCCTAAAACCTTATCTCCTGCTGATGTTATTAAATAACCTTCTGAATCTCTTAAAAAATGTCCATTTCTTGTATATCTATGCCCCATCGGTGTTTCAACCACAAAAAAGCCTTCGGTTTGAATAGCCAGATCATAAGGGTTATCAGTGGCTCTAAAATCACCTTTATGCATTAATGGCGAAACGTGGTCGGTAAATACAAATGAGCTGTTTCCACGATTATAAGGAGAAGTAAAATCTTCATGAGCAAATTTTTCTTCTTCTGATTCCAAATCCTGACCAATCATTTTATTATAGTATTCTTTAAACATAACCTGATCCTGTTTATAACCCGGTGTGTTAACGTTAGCCAGATTATTGGATACAGTATCCATTTGCCTTTGTTGACCTTTTAGAGCTGAAAGAAGTGTGTATATCGTTTCCATAGTTTTCTTTATTTGATTGTTTGTGTAATGAAATGCAGAGGTCATGCCAGTGGATTTTTGATAATTTTTTAATAGATTGAAGCATAAAGCTTTTTGTCTGTAGGGTTAAAACTACAGTCTATAGAATATATTCTTTATATTTAAAATTCAGAAAACAGGAAAAGGTGGTTTAAAGCGATAAATAGATAAATATACAAAGCATATTAAATAAAACTGGTTGCCTATTTATTCAAAAATACTATAATAAGACCTATAATTTGTTTCAAAACACCAGTTAACAGTTTAGTATGTGAATTAGAAATATTGTTGTTTAAAATTTAAACTGAACAAACGCTTTGCAAAAGAAAGAATAGACGAACTCAGTAGACAAAAAAAATAAAAATTAATCAGGTTAAAACATGATTGAAGATAATGAGCTACTTTCAGATTTTATCGAAGAATCTAAAGAAAATCTTGCAATAGCAGAAGAGGATTTTTTAAGTTTGGAAAGCCAAGGAAAAAGTGCCGATCCTTCCACCATAAACCGCGCATTTAGATGTGTACATTCTATAAAAGGTGGTGCTGGTTTTCTGGGGATGGTTAAGATTGGTGAAT
>Ga0233431_1002132_pt1 | contig 29390 bp, 21 predicted proteins | sample SI_118_April2016_FD_179867 | JGI IMG/M metagenome (GOLD analysis project Ga0233431, IMG submission 179867) | Seawater microbial communities from Saanich Inlet, British Columbia, Canada - SI_118_April2016_200_MG | ecosystem: Environmental > Aquatic > Marine > Inlet | place: Canada: British...
GCTTGCAAATTCCTAACAGCAGACGTGTCTCGAATTGTTAATACAACAATATTCTCATCATTGAATCCGAGATCTTTTTCTTTTAAGAAATTAAGTTGTTGAATAACAGTGAAAGTACCAATTATCATAATAATGGAAATGGAAAACTGTAATAGAACCAAGATCTTTCTTAATGTACCTTTATTCTTTCCAAATTGACCCTTTAATACTTCAACGGGGATAAATGAAGAGAGATAGAAAGCCGGATAGCTTCCGGATAGGATCCCTACCAAAAAAGTAGTAATAAAAATTCCAATTACAAGTTCAATATTTGTAAAAAATCCAAATGTTAATTCGCGATCCGCTAATTTATTAAATGATGGAAGGACCAATTCAACAGCAACAAAAGCTAAGACCATTGCAATAGCAGCAATTAGAATTGACTCAAATAGGAATTGCCAGCGTAAATAATTCTTTTGGGCTCCTACAACTTTACGAATTCCTACTTCAACTGATCTGCTGGAAGATTGAGATGTTGCCAGATTCATATAATTTATGCATCCAATTACAAGTAAGAATAAAGCCACAATACTGAATATATAAACATAAGCAATATTTCCTGTTGGAAGGTCATATCCAACATCGGAGTGCAGGTGCACATCGGCAAGTGGATTTGTCATAAATTTGAAAGTAGCATTGATCTGTTCACCAACTGGTTTTATATATTTCTCGTTAAAATCTGGATATGCATCAATTACATTTTGGATATCCCCATTCTCGGTAAGCATGACGTATGTATAGAATCCAATATTCCAGAAAGCATGACTTTCCAGACTATCAAACCGTTCAGCAAAAAATGATTTTAATGTAATAAAAGAAGCTATAGCTTCAAAACGTAAATGAGAATTGTGCGGAACGTCTTCAATAATACCTGTTATTGTATAAATTGTACCGTTACCTGTTTCCAAAGTTTTGCCAATCGGATCCTCATCTGCAAAAATTCGTTTGGCAAAACCCTGTGTTAAAATTATTTCATTTGGATCATCAAGTGCATCTTTTGGTGAGCCGGAGATAAATTTGTGTGTAAAAACATTTGTGAGAGTAGAATCTGCAAAATAAACGTCTTCTTCAAAAAATTGTTTTCCATCATATTGAAATAAATTGTTATCCATATCCATAAAACGGCAAAATTCAGCAATATCTTGTGGGTATTCCAATTTTAGGGCAGGCCCAAGTGGAAGAGCAGTTGCTGCAAAGCGATCTTCTGATTCCTGAATATGAAATTCAGATTCTAAACGATAGATTTTTTTGTAGTTTTTATGATGTTTATCGTACGAAAGTTCATTTTGCACGAATAAAGCAATTAGTATTGTACAAGTAAGACCTATTGCTAAACCAATGATATTAATCATAGAATAGAATTTTCTATTCTTGAGATTTCTAATTGCAACTTTTATAAAATTCTTGAACATATTTACTCCTTCAAAACTTGATCCCTTAACAATCTTCAAAAAAATACCGTTGGCAAGTTTCCTCACCAACGGTTAGGTAGTTATAAACTTATAGATGAAATTCTTTTTTGATGTTTTCAGTAACAATATGACCATCAAATAGCTGAATTACTCTGTGTGCGTATTCTGCATGAGAAGGTGAGTGAGTTACCATTACAATTGTTGTTCCCTCTTCATTTAATTGAGTTAGAAGATCCATAACTTCTTCACCATTTGCAGAATCTAGATTACCAGTTGGCTCATCCGCAAGAATAAGTTTTGGCTTTGTTACAACTGCACGAGCAACTGCTACACGCTGCTGCTGACCACCAGAAAGTTGTTGTGGAAAATGCTTGGCTCTATGAGCAATCTTCATTCTATCTAAAACTTCTGTTACTCTTTTCTTTCTTTCAGAAGAGCTCATCTTAATATATAGAAGTGGAAGTTCAACATTTTCATAAACAGTGAGCTCATCGATAAGATTAAAGCTTTGGAAGATGAAACCAATATTAGATTTTCTCATGTTGGTACGCATCTTTTCTGTATATTTAGATACTTCTGTGTTATTAAAATGTAGTTCACCTTTATTGGGATTATCTAATAATCCAATTAAATTAAGTAATGTGGATTTTCCGCATCCGGAAGGTCCCATTATTGCAACAAATTCACCACTTGCAATTTCCATGTTTACATTGTTCAGGGCTGTAGTTTCTACCTCATCAGTTCTGTAGAATTTGGTTAAATCAACTGTCTTAATCATTTTTGCCTCCATTTTTTTATTTCAAAATTAATTTTTCTGCTCTACCAAAATTGTCATAACTAGAAATTATTACTCTTTCACCTTCATCCAATCCTTCTAGTAATTCATAATATCTTGGATTCATTCTTCCTAACCGAATTTCACGTTTAATCGCAAATTTTCCGGTTGGATCTACAACAAATATATATTGACCACCAGTGCTTTGATAGAAAGCCCCACGTGGTACAAGTAGCGCTATTTGTGATGCACCTAATTCTAATTTGACCCTAAATGTTTGTCCGGTTCTTATTTGATCTGGTATTGTATCAATAAAAACAAGATCGACTCCAAATCTACCGTTTCTAACTTCCGGATATATTTTTTTTATCTTCAATCCGTAGGAATTTCCTGTAAAATCGAACTCACCAACAAGATTAGAATTAACACGGGAGATGTAGTGTTCATCAATCTCGAGTCTAATCTTAAATTCGTCTAGAACGTGTATTTGACCCAATCGTTGCCCAGTTCCAATTGCTTCTCCAATTTCTGCATTTACAGAAACTAGTAAACCTCTTACAGGTGCTTTTACTTTAAGGTTTTCTAATTTTTGTCTTACAAATTCCAGATTCATCTCCATTTGATCTACCGAATTCTCTAGTTGTGAAACCTGGATTTCACGGAATAATGAATCTGCTTTTTGGTTTTCTATAACCAATTCACGATTTTGTAATAAATAGTTATATTTCTCTTCACTTTCTTCAAACTCTTTATCTGAAATATAATCCTGTTTAAATAAATTTATGCTATTTTCATAATTTCTTTTTTGTATACTCAGTTGATAATTGAGATCTAACAATTGTCTTTTTAAGCTGAGTTTGTTTTGCTCCATAGAAAGGCGTGTATTACGCAAGTTATTGATCTGTTCAGCAAGGTTTGCTTCACGATTCATTATATCAAGATGAAGATTCGTATTACTTAACCTTAATATAACATCACCTGCTTCAACCATTATTCCTTCTTCAATTAATAACTCTTCTACTCTGCCACCTTCAATAGCATCTAAGTAGATTGTACTAATTGGCTGTACAGTACCAGTTTGAGTTATATAATCTTGGAAATGATCATTTTGCACTTCCTCAATTGAAATGCGATCTATCTGAACATTAAATTTTGATGTGTGATCTCCAAAAATTAGATTATAAAGTATTATAATTGTAAAAAGTGCACCTAGCGAAACTAATAGTATTTTCTTTGGTGGCCATTTTTTCTTTTCAATTGCTCTGTCCATTCCCTCACTCCTTTTTATTTTCATTACTAATTAAAGCAAATAATGTGCCAAATACATAAATGCTACGGGTATAGTCAGATACGTAAAATATATTGTATAAATCTGTTCGATTGCGTACTTGCATATGTACGTTGGCGGACAGTTTTTTTGTTGACGAATTTTATTCATTAAAATAAGTATGGAGTTGAATTTAGTGAATGATATAAAAAATTGGTATTTGGGAGTTTTTGAAATGGGTAAATTTGGTAAAATATTAGCAATTGACGATAACGAAGATATACTTTTTAGTTTAAAATTACTCTTAAAAAATCATTTTGAATTGATACATACAGAAATAAATCCTGATAGGATACCGGGTTTATTGGAACAAGGTAGTTTTGATGTGATACTTCTCGATATGAATTTTACAAGAGATATGATAGGAGGTCAGGAAGGATTTTATTGGTTAGAAAAAATCCTGGAAATAGATCCTTCTGCCGTAGTAATTTTTATTACTGCTTATGGTGATGTTGAGCGTGCAGTTAAGGCAATAAAGGCAGGAGCTGTAGATTTTGTTTTGAAACCTTGGCAAAATGCAAAGTTATTAGCTACAATATCTTCTGCTCTAAAATTACGTGGTTCTTTGTTAGAAGCAGATAAATTAAGACTTTCTAGAAATGAGTTATGCAAGAAATTAGATCAACCCTTCCATGATTTTATTGGTGATTCTGCTGAGATGTATAAAGTATACAATATTATTCAAAAAGTTGCATCAACAGATGCCAGCGTTTTAATATTAGGTGAGAATGGTACAGGAAAAGAACTTGTAGCCAGAGCTTTACACAGAAATTCAGCTCGTAGTAAAGATGTATTCCTAAGTGTGGATCTTGGTGCAATTAGCGAAACCCTATTCGAAAGCGAATTATTTGGGCATATGAAAGGTTCTTTTACAGATGCAAAAAAAGATAAACCCGGAAGATTTGAGGTTGCTTCTGGAGGAACTCTGTTCCTAGATGAAATTGGAAATCTATCACCTTCACTGCAATCGAAATTATTAACTGTTATCGAGAAGAGGGAGGTTGTAAGAGTTGGATCTAATAAACCAAGACCAGTTGACGTTCGTTTGATATGTGCAACAAATATGCCAATCTATAAAATGGCAAAAGAGGGTTCTTTTCGACAAGATCTCTTATATAGAATAAATACAGTTGAGATCAATTTACCTCTGCTGCAAGATAGAATAGAAGATATTCCGTTGCTTGTAGAACATTTTCTGCTTAAATTTACTCATAAATATAAGAAAAATATTAAAAGTGTTAATTCAACTGCAATGAAGAAACTCCGTCAATATAGCTGGCCGGGAAATGTAAGAGAATTACAGCATGCTGTAGAGAGAGCTGTGATATTAAGTGAATCTAAAATTTTGCAACCAAATGATTTCATGCTGAAAACAACTCAAAATGCAAGTAATGATGGAACTTTAAGCACTTTTAATATTGAAGATATAGAACGTGATGTTATTCAAAGAGCATTACGAAAGTATGATGGTAATATAAGTCAGGCGGCAAAAGAACTCGGATTAACAAGGGCTTCTCTTTATAGAAGATTAGAAAAATATGGTTTATAAGAATTTTAAAGTTCATACAGTTGTTCGCATAGTTCTTATCATATTAATGATCTTAGCTGTTTTTATCTCGATCTATAGTTTTGGATTTAATGTGACTCCGATCTTGTTGGGAACACTAATAATCTTTCAGGTTTTTGACCTAATAAAATATGTTCAAAAAACCAACAGATATCTAACCAGTTTCTTAGAATCTATTCGCTATGCAGATTTTTCACGAAGCTTTAGACTAGAAGGTTTAGGTTCTGCTTATGATGAGATGAAAGATGCTTTTAACGATGTGATAGCAGATTTTCAGAAGATCAGAACAGAAAAAGAAGAGCATTATCATTATCTTCAAAATGTAATCCAGCATATTGGAATCAGCCTAATTGCGTTCCAAAAAGATGGTAGCGTTGAGATGATAAATAATAGTGCAAAAAAACTATTTCAAGTTAGCAAACTTAAAAACATTAAAGATCTGCAGAGTTACAGCTCTGAGCTTGTAGAAAAATTGCAAAATATGAAAACTGGTGAGCGCACACTTGTACAGGTTACCGATAATGATATGATGATGCAATTAGCTGTTTATGCAACTGAATTTAAAATAAGAATGCAAAGCATAATCTTGGTTTCTATTCAAAATATTCAGTCTGAATTAGAAGAGCAGGAAATGGAAGCCTGGCAAAAACTTATTCGTGTTCTAACGCATGAGATAATGAATTCAATTACTCCCATTGCTTCACTTTCTTCAACAATAAATGAGCTGTTAAAAGACATTGATACGACCGATAATATTCCTCAAATGATTGATGATGATACTATAATTGATATTCGAAATTCATTAAAAACGATATCTAAAAGAAGTACAGGCTTAGTTCATTTTGTTGAATCTTATCGTAATCTTACCAAAATCCCTAAACCTAAATTTGATATTGTTCTTGTTAGCGAAATATTCAATAATGTTCACCTATTAATGGAAAAAGACCTAATGATAAATGGTGTTGAATGTGTATTGGATATTTCACCACCTAGCCTGGAATTAACAGCCGATGAAGAATTGATTGAACAGGTACTTATAAATATAGTTAAAAATGCAATACATGTACTATCTGATACTAAAGATGCAAAAATTGTAATGCGAGCATTCTTAGATAAAAGAGGTAAGATCGCATTGCAAGTTATAGATAACGGTCCCGGAATCCTTAAGGAAGTAATTGATAAAATATTCGTACCATTTTTTACAACCAAACCAGATGGCTCTGGAATTGGATTGAGTTTGTCTAAGCAAATCATGAGAATGCATGGTGGTACGCTTACAGCACAATCAGAGCAGAATGTGGAAACTAATTTTACTTTAAGATTTTAAGGTTATTCATAATTTGATCTAAATTTTATTTGGAATATCTTCATCCAAAGAATTTTCGTGCTTCTTCATTGTTCTTCTAATTTTTTGAACGTAAATGTCACCCTCAGCAGAATATTTTGTTAATCCATTTGCAAGTGTGTATGCATCTACCGGTTCATTTGTCTCTCTGAAATCTTTTCGGTTTTTGCGTAAATCATAATAAGCATTATGGGTATTCAAATTCCTTAAGTAACACTCTATAGATTGATTTACTGTTTCATATTTTGCAACATAAAATTTTGCTCCCTCTGAACGCTTCTTAGGAATAATACCCCTGCTCTGTGACATCGTACGCATTCCAAAAAGGTTGTTAGCCCTCTTTGCAAAACCGGATGTTCCATATGCAGATTCTATTGCTGCCTGTGAAATAACCATTAACTCTGGAATTACATCAATTCTGGTTAACAAATATGATAGATCCTCTTTACTTGTATAAGAAAAATTATACAATTTATAATATATTGCCTTGTTATTAATCCAGTTGATATCATCTACATCAAGATTTCCTTTTTCTAAGCTAGTTATCAAATTAATTAACTTGATCCTGTCATGCATTATATAGCTATTCTCAGATTTTATGATGGGTCTTAAAAAATCTAAGAATGATTGTACATTTTGTTCATATGTTAATGTTTTTGAAAATCCAGGTACAGAAGTGAATTGTTCAACTTCGTATATTATTGTTTCTTTAAACTGCGAAGCATGAACTATATCTGTCACTGTAAAAACTACTATTATCAATATCATTAAAATTGAAAACAATTTATTGCGATACACCTTATCTCCTATCTTTATCTTTTCATGATTTATTTTATTAAAAAATATCTGGGGACAAACTTTTTTGGAGGTTATAATGTCAAGAAGAAAAATTGTCTCAAAAAACATAAAATCAATTAATAGTGATATATAGCGATAAATACTGTCATTCTAAGTGAAGAGGAATATTCATAATGAGCTCCAAAAACTATTCTACTTTAGAATAATCTACTTGACTCTAAAAATACGAAATAATTTATGGGTACTCTAAAGTGTAGTAGTAGAAAATGAAATATTAGAAAATAATATGCAGGATTTCTATACTTATTCTGTCATTAAACTGTAGATGGAACAATATAGAAAGTGATTTGGAGGTATAATGTCACGACTTGATCTGTTTGTGTTGGGGTCTTTAAGCAAGCAACCAATGCATGGTTACAAAATTATTAGATATTTTGAAAAGCGTGGAATTGAAATGTGGGCAAGGGTAAAAACTCCTTCTGTATATAAAACATTGCAAAGATTAGAAAAACAAGGTTTTATTACTGGGAAAATGAAACAGGATGGTAATAATCCACCACGCAAAGTTTTTACATTAACAAAAGAAGGTAAAAAGCACTTCTTGGAATTACTAAATACATTTCTTTGGGGAAAAGACAAATCTCATACTCCTATGGATTTCTGGAACGCATTTCGGTTTGTTCAAAAAAATATCACTCTTACAGAATTCTTAGAAATTATTAAGAATCGGGAAGATAAACATGAGCAAATGGAAATGAAAATGAAAAAAAGACATAAGCAGGCAATTGAAGATGGTGAAATGCCGGAGTTTCCCTTTTATGCAAAAATTATGCATGGGACAATGAAAAAAATGAAAGGTCTTGAACTTGAAACATTAAAGCAGATAAAAGAAGCAGCAATACTTCCCGTGAATAAAAAAGACTTTAAAGAGGAGAATTAATGAAAAAAATATTATTACCAATTATTGTGATTTCGTTATCAATGAACTTAATTGCACAATCACTCACTTTAGACGAAGCTAAGAAATTGGCTCTAAAAAATAATCCAGATCTACTTGCTCAGGAACAAGCTACAAAAGCCAGTAAAAATAGTTTGTGGCAATCTTATTTGAGTTTAATCCCTTCTGCCACAGTGAACGGAAACTATGTAAAATTTAATGAGCTTAGAATGGTGGGAACACCAGAACTTGCGGAAGAAACTCAATCTTATGGATACACGATTTCTCAACCTATTTTTAATGGTGGAAAAATCTGGCTTGGTGCTCGTATGGCTAACGATGGTTACAAAATTGCCAAAGAAAATTTAACAAACAAATTATTGAGTACAATAGCAGATGTTGAATCAAAATATTTTAATGTACTAGAAAATCAGAACCTATTAGAGATCTCAAGAAAAGATCTGCTCTCATCTCAAACAAATGTGGATGTAGCTCAAGTTAGATACGATGCCGGAACACTTTCTAAAGCTGAATTATTACAATTCCAATCTGAGTTAGCCGGCAAAGAAGTAAATTTAATTCAAATGGAAAATTTGTATCAGATCAGCTTGTTAGAACTCGCGAATTTCTTACAGATCGAAGAGATCAAAGAATTGTCAGAAATTCCTATCGAAGCGCATCAATTAACTTTAGATGATCTTTGCAGCAAATCTATAAGCGAATTAGACGGGATGATAGAAGCAGTAGTTAATATAGGTAAGGAGAATAATCCTTCACTTAAAAAATCTAAGATCTCAGTTAATACAAATAAAAAATCATTATTAATGGCAGGCGGGAACTTTCTGCCATCTGTAAATTTACAATATTCCAATAGTTGGTCGAAATATGATATTCAAGATGATTATGAAGAAAGCGGACAACTTGGAATTAATCTATCTGTCCCAATCTTTCCACTGGTAGATAATGGCTTAGAAGTAGCAAAAGCAAACCATAATCTAAAGCAAGCTAAATATACTTTAGGAACTGTTAGTAGCGGTATCAAACTCTCTTTGCAAAGCTCAATCATAAATCTGGTAGCTGCTGCAAAAACTGTAAAATCTGCTAAACTTGCAATGAGCTACTCTCAAGAAACTTATGATCAAATGAAAGAACGTTTTGCATTGGGTGCGAATACTGCGAATGATCTTCTATTTGTTGAAGTAATGTTTACTTCTGCTCAAAATCAATATACAAGCAGCTTTTATAATTATTTACGTGCTAAATCTAACTTAATGCTAATTATGGGCGAAGAAGATCCACAAATTTTAGAAAAAATAATAAATAGATAATTGGAGAAAAAATGAAGAACATAACAAAACTTACCTTATTAATTTTTGTACTTGCAATGTCACTAATCTCATGTACAGAGAAAAAGAAATCTGAAAGCCCAATGGGTAGTAAAACAAAAGAGAAAGAAGTTCTTGTAATGGTTCAAGAAATGCAACAACAGGATCTTGATAAATATGTAAATGTTATTGGAAAATTAGAAGGTATTACAGATGTAGATCTTTCTAGTGAGACAAATGGGAAAGTAATAGAGATATACAAAAAACTTGGTGATTGGGTAGATAAAGGTGATGCAATTGGCAGGATTGATAATACAGATGTTAAGAATATGTTTTTGCAATCTCAAGCATCTTTACTTGCAGCAGAAGCAAATTTAGAAACAGCAAATCTAAGTATAACCGCCTCTAATAAACTATATGAAGAAAATAAGATCTCAGAAAAAGAATTTTTACAGGCAAAAAGTTCTCTCAAGAGTGCTCAAGCAGGTTACAACGGAGCATTAGCAAATTCTGAATCTGCCAGAAAGAACTTAGAAAATTCTCAATTTACTGCACCTGTTGCTGGGTATATCGCAGAACTTAAGCTAGAAGTTGGAGAGATGGTGAATATGGGAATGAAAATAGCAGGTATTGTTAATTCTAATAAACTTATCATTCGAACAGGAGTTAGTGAATCTGATATCTCTTTTGTAAAAAAAGGTAATGATGTAACAATTAAGTATTATGGGAAAGAATATCTTGGCAAGGTTACAGGAATAGGTATTAGACCCGTAACCGGTGGCAATAATTATCCAATTGAGATTGTACTTCAAAATCCAAATTTAGAACTTTTCCCGGGCATGATAGTTGAAGGGCAAATTTACTCACATACATTTGAAAATGTGCTCTATACATCCATCGAGAATCTTAGAGAAAAATATGATAAACAATTTGTTTATGTTATTAATAATGAAAACAGAGCTGAAATCAGAATTATTGAGTTAGGAGAAAAAGTTGCTAATAATGTAATCATAAAGTCTGGTCTGCAAGAGAATGATAAACTTGTTATAGATGGTATAGATAGCCTTTCAGACAGTACTCTGGTAGAAGTAAAATCCGGATTCAATTTACAATAGCAATAATTAAGGAGATGATATGTCTTTAGCAAAATTTTCTGTAGATAATGGTGTGCTTATAAATATGATCATGATAATTGTGTTCATATTTGGTTTGTACACAATGATATATATGCCAAAAGAAGAGATGCCAGCTGTCGATTTTGGAGCCTTTTATATAATGGTAAGTTATAGGGGTGTTTCACCAGCCGAAATGGAAACTCTGGTAGTTAAAAAGATCGAAGATCAGCTAATTGATATGGAAGATGTAGATTATATTTCTTCTACAGCTTCGGAAGGTAGAGCTACAATTTATATTCAGATGGACCCCAAAGCAGATATCGATGATGCATGGAATGAGTTGAATACGGAAATGGATAAAGTGAACGATCTACCCGAAGATGCGGACGATCCATTCCTACTACAATTAAATATGCGGGAAGTAAATGAGATATGTACAGTTGCTCTTGGTGGAGATCTTTCTGATAACGCTTTGCGTGAACTTGCAGATGATTTTAAAGATGAGATTTTAGAGTTGGGCTATATCTCTAAAGTGAATATTTCTGGAACTCGTGACCGTCAGATCTGGATCGATAGTAATATCAATAAATTAAAGGAATATGGAATTTCTCTCAACGATCTAGCAAATGCAATTAACATGCGAAACAAGAATGCTCCAGGTGGTTCCATAAAAGTTGGATATGCAGAATTTCTGATACGAACAATGGGAGAATTTGATAACATTGATCAAATAGAAAACTTAGTTGTAAGCATGGATACAAATGGTCGCTCTGTTCGTATTGAAGATGTAGCAACCGTACGTGACACATTGGAAGAGGCAATTACAATAAGTAAGCTTAATGGCAAAAAAGCAGTTACTGTAGATATCTACAAGAAAGCAGATGGGAACATAATCAGTGTGATGGAAGATATTTACAAAAAAACTGCTGAATTTGAATATAGAATGGAAGGACTTTCGGTAGAAGTAAGGAACGATGGTTCGATTAGAGTTAAAAACAGCATTAGCACATTGGGAACTAATGCTATAATTGGAATCATACTGGTTTTTATAGTATTATGGATCTTTATAGGTTGGAAGAATGCGCTTTTCGCTTCGTGGGGAATACCCTTCAGTTTTCTGCTGGCATTCATTTTAATGCAGCAATTCGATGTTACACTAAATAACCTTAGTCTTTTTGCATTAATACTGGTTCTGGGTATGATAGTGGATGATGCTATTATTGTTCTAGAAAATATTCACAGGTACCGGGAAATGGGATTTAATTTAAAAGAGGCTGCCATAAAAGGTACACAAGAGATTGCATGGCCGGTAGTAGCTGCTGTAGCAACCACAATTGCAGCATTTATGCCTTTATTGATGATGGAAGGCAGAATGGGAAGATTTATGAGTGTATTTCCGATCGTGGTCTCTATGGCTCTTTTAGCATCACTTTTCGAAAGCTTGGTTATTTTGCCTTCCCATACAGCAGAACTAGGTGGGAAAAAGAATTTTGATAGAAAGAAAAAAGAACATAAACTACATGATTGGCTTGTAAAAAATTACCGTAAAACAGTTAAGAAAGTATTAAAACATAGATTGCTTACAATTCTAGCTTTGTTGGGTGCTATGTTCCTTTCTATAATGATTTTATTCTCAGGTTTGGTTAAATTCCAATTTTTCTCTAGAGGAATGCCAAAAATAATTGTAATTAATTTAGAAACGCCAACCGGAACCAGTTTAGAAAAAACTGATGAAGTGATCACAAAGGTTGAGAACTTCATTTTGAATATGCCCGAAAACGCAGATATCGAATCTGTTGTGAGCACGGTTGGACAATATTCAGAAAATCATAGAAATCTTGTAGAAACAAGAAATGCTAATATTAAAATTGATTTAGTTGAATTAGATGAAATGGAGTTTACACATAATCAGATCAAAAACAGGATAAGAAAATATTTATCTAATTTACCGGGACTCTACACTTTCAGATTTAAAGATGGAGAGCGGGGTGGACCTCCAACCGGAGAAGATATTGAGATAAGAATTAAGGGTGATGATCTAACTCGTTTAGAAGAGATCAGTGAATATGTTATTTCCGAAATTGAAAAAATAGAGGGAACAGCTGACCTTGAAACGAGTTTTGCAGAAGGTAAAAATGAGATCAGGATAGTTCCTAAACATGATAAAATGGCTCTTTATGGCTTGAATGTTCAATCGATATCATCTTTAGTGGGATATGCTTCATTTGGTGGACATATCTCTAAGTATCGTGGAACTGGAATGGATGAATATGATATTGTATTGCGTGTTATGGATGAACAGATCGATGAATTATCTGATCTAGAAAATCTACCCGTGCGAACCAGAAATGGTGATTTTATAGCACTCAAAGAAGTTGCTGATCTAGAAATCGGTTCCGGATACGCACAGATAGAACATCGTGATAGAAAGAGATTAATTACTGTAACCGGTTCTGTTACGACTTATCAGGAAAATGGGCGTACAATTCAGCGTTCTGCAGAAGAAGTTACACAACAACTTCGTGGAAATTCTCTCACAGGCGAGAAAGGAATTCTTTCGGGATTCTCAGAACGATTCCCAGGTTATCAGATTGAGTATGGAGGACAAGCAGAAGAGCAAGCAAAAACTAATAACTCGTTATATTTTGCTCTTGCAGTTGCGTTACTATTGGTCTTCACGATACTGGCGACTCAATTTAAGTCAGCTGTACAACCACTTATTGTTATGGCAACATTACCATTTGCATTTATCGGTGTTGTATTCGGGCTTTTAGTTACAGGTTTACCATTTTCGATGATGACCATGATATCTGTTGTCGCTTTGGCTGGGGTAGTGGTAAATGATGCCTTAGTCCTTGTAGATTTTGTGAATCGTGAAAGAGCAAATGGTGTTGATAGGTGGAATTCTTTGATTAATGCAGGATCTATTAGGTTGCGTCCAATAATTATGACTACAGTAACAACAATTGCAGGATTTATGCCGATAATGTTATCAAGTTCCAGTACTACATCAGATTACAAACCAATGGCAGTTAGCATCGCTTTCGGATTAGCTTTTGCAACAGTTCTTACTCTGTTTGTAATTCCTGTTATATATTCATTGGTAGATTCACTTTTTGGAAAACTTGGAATGACACGTTTCAAAACTCATGAAAAATATGAAGATTGTGTGGATTGTGAGTAGTATAAAACCTTCCGAAGGTTGTGAAGCTTCTTGCTTTTCTTGACCTTCGGAAGGTTAAATGGTATAAATTAACATTGATGAACTTGTCTTGAGCTTGTACGAGACTTGGGACAAGTTAAATGTTTTTATTCAGGATTTAATAGGTACAAAAAAATCGTTGAATTCAGTTTTAAGAAGCCGCTGTAAAGATTTTGGACAACTATCTTTTATATAAGCAATAGAGAAGACAGGATTTTCCTTATAATCAATTTCAACATAATGAATTGTCTCTCCTAAAAAATGCAAATATGCTTTATCGTCAGGAGTATGAATTTCCACATTAATATCTGTTCCATTGTAACCCAAAACCCAACCAAAATGATTCTCATTTCTTTTATCCCATATCTCATGCCAGTTTGGTTTAAAATTAGAAAAAAATGCATTAAATGGATTAAATCCAAAAGCATGATATGTGAGGTCTGCCAACCCAAAACCACCATATCTAAGAGGATTCATCTCGATTGGAACAAGTTCTTCGTTTTCTAGTTTAAATTCTGCATGGATCGGAAAATTTTTAATATTTAGTTGTTGGTTTAACTGAATAAATATTGTTTTTAATCTGTCGTAAAATTTTGTGAAGATATCATTATTTGTATAGTATAGAACGTGAAAGTAATTATTATTATCCGGCAGAGGATGATGATAAATATTTAAGATCTCCGGTTCACCATGATCATTGTAATACATATCAACAGCATATTCTTCACCTTCCACAAATTGTTCAATAATTAATTCATTCTTAGATAAAACGCTTTCAGAGAAGTACTTTGTATTCTCTTCCAATTCGCTACGTATCTCTTTTACAATTTTTTTTATATTGGTATCCTTATTCAACTCTTTTACAGCAGTTCCAAAAAAGCCTTTTACTGGTTTAATAATATACTTTTTATCACGATCAAGTTCTGTTGTTTCCACATCTTCTAAGCCAATTTTCCTAAAATAAAAATCGGGATACATATTACTCATAAGTTTGCGGAATTTATATTTATCTTTTAACATGTTAACAGCATTTACAAAAGTTGCATCAATAGATCTCTGTAAAATTATCTCAAGTGCACTTTCGGTTGGTGCATAAATTTTGTCGGTACTATCTAATTTGAATTCCGAACTTTTAAAATCTCCTTCAGAAATTATTGTCACATCATCTTCAATTTGCGTTGTGAGCTCAGAGATATATCCCTTCCCAGTAATAATGTAATTCATTTTACCCCTCTAGTTTAATTGGAAACTACTGTTTTATTATCTGTTTATCTGTCAAAAAAAAGTAAGTAAAAACAATTTGTAGACTAAAAAGTTATGGAATATTTATTGCATCAATATTTAATGAAAAAATTATATTAGGAGTATTTGATGAAAAAAATAATTATTACTTTATTGTTTTGCTTAACTATGGTTAGTTCAGTTTTTGCATGGCGAGATAATGAAATGCAAGTTCGTGTGTTTTATAATAATAATATGGAACTTCAACAATTGATCAAGCTGAATGCAGAAGGCGATATTTACCCAAATGGTGAAGCACTTTTATATTTGGTTCCTTCAGAATTTGGAGTATTAAAATCAACAGACCTTAAATACCAGATAGAAAATGATGACCTTAAAACATATGCAGAAAATTTTTGGACTTCAAAGGATAACACAAGAGAAGCATATCATACTTATGCGGAGATAATAGATCTAGCAGATAGTCTAGTTTCAGCTTTTCCTGAAATCTGTGAAAAACATCTATTTGGAACATCTGTTCAAGGTAGAGAACTTGGTGCACTTAAAATTTCCGATAATGTAACTTTAGATGAGAATGAAGCAGAAGTTTTCTTCGATAGTGGAATTCATGGAGATGAGATCGGAGGGCCAGAAAATATGATCCGTTTTGCTCGAGATCTTTGCCGTGATTATGGAACTGATCCAGAGATAACTGATTTGATAGATAATCGTGAAATTTGGTTATTCTATATGGTGAATCCTGATGGTAGAGTTTCAGATGATCGCACAAATGCCAACGGTGTAGATTTGAATCGTGATTCTGGATATATGTGGGATGGATGGGGAAGTAGCACTGGAGAATATTCCCAACCTGAATCAAAAGCTTTAAGAGATTGTCATTATAACAGACAATTTGTTGTTCACACAACATATCATAGTGGTACTGAATACATCTCTTGTCCATGGAGTTATCGCTCTAGTCAATGTACTGATCTTGATCATATACTTCAGCTTGCTGGAGAATATGCTTCTTCTTCAGGATATGCAATTATGGAGTATGGACAAGGAAATTCTGGGATGTATGCAATTAATGGAAGTACAAAAGATACAAATTATGGAATGATGGGAGCAATTAGCTGGTCAATGGAAATTTCTTATGACAAAGATCCACCAGCCAGCCAGATAATGATGTTCTATAATTATAATAAACCTGCTATGCTTAGCATGATTGAGCATGCCGGTTATGGTTTGGAAGGTATTGTTACCGATGCAAATACTGGGGACCCAGTAACTGCTGCTGTATTTATTGAAGATTACTTTCCTACATATACCGATGTAAACGCTGGAGATTATCACAAATATGTTCTCCCAGGAACCTATGACATTACTATCGTAGCTAATGGTTATGAAACACAAACCATTACTGGAGTAGCAGTTGTTGCAGGAAATGCGACACCAACAGATTTTCAACTTCAACCATTGTCCGGACAATATATTTATAAAATATCAGCTTCCAGAATACCTGGTAATAACGAAGCTGATGAAGGTGATACTCCAGGTGTAATTGGAGCTCCAGATAACAGAAATTATTCAATTGGAAAAAATGGCTGGATAATTGTTGATATGCAATTTCCAATTGCTGATGGTGCTGGTAATGATATAAAAATATATGAAGGTGATACTTCACCCGAAGGTTATTCTGTTTTTGCAGGTGAAACAATTGATGGCCCCTGGATGTTTCTGGGTGATGGTATGGGAACAACTGAATTTGATTTAGCTTTTGGAAATTTAGTAGAGGCTCAATTCATAAAAATTTCTGATGATGGAGATGGATCCGCTACTTCCGCAAATGCTGGTTTTGACCTGGATGCAATTGAAGCAATTGCTGAGGTAACAGGTACATACATCGCCTTTCTTGGTTTTGAATTAGATGAAATGGTAGGAAATGGTAATGGTTATATCGATCCTGGTGAGACTATGGATATGTTGGTTTCTATTAGAAATAATGGTAGTGCTCTAGTAGAAGATGTTGAAGGAATACTCTCAACGAATTCGGGATATATAACTATGAATAATGGTGATATAATTTTTGGTGATATCACTCCGGGACAAGAAGCTTATGGTATATTTACTTTCACAGTTGATGAATCAACTCCTGTAGGCGAATTACTTGTATTTGATTTTGATGTTACAGCAAACAGTGGTGCATATAGTACAAACTTCGATATTGCTTGTATGGTTGGTATTGCAATTGAGGATTTTGAATCAAATAATTTTGAAAGTTTTGAGTGGGATTTTGGTGGCAATGCTGATTGGATCATTTCATCAGATCCTTACGAAGGTTCATATTCTGCACAATCAGGTGATATCGATGATAATGAATCGACTTCATTGATATTAGCCGCTGAAATACTTGCAGATGGAGACATCAGCTTCTTTAGAAAAGTTTCTTCAGAAGAGGGTTGGGATTATTACAGTTTCTATATCGATAATAATCAACTTGGTACCTGGAGTGGAACCGTAGATTGGGTAGAGGAGTCTTATCCAGTGACTGCAGGTAATCATACTTTTAAATGGGAATATACAAAAGATACTTCAGTATCAAGTGGTAGTGATTGTGGTTGGGTAGATTACATCATTTTCCCACCAATGCTTTCTAATGTTGTACAACTTGATCCACCTACGAATCTTGAAACTGAGATAGTAGATTTCAATTCATCAATTATTTTATCTTGGGATGGTGCAGAACGTTCTAAAAATAATAACAGAGATCTGTTAGGATATAATGTTTATTATGATGGTGTGTTCGTAGCAAATATTGTTGCAGGACCATATGTTTTTGAAGGACCATTCGCTTCAGGTGATTACTTTTTTGAAATAACAGCAGTTTATGATGAAGGTGAATCGGAAGCTGCAGAAATAACAGTTACAATTGTTCTTGATCCACCTGAAAACCTTGAAGCAGTGAGTTATGGCGATAATATAGTTCTCTCTTGGGATCCGCCACCACCAATTCGAGGAATTGTTGAATATACAATTTATCGTGACGAAATAGAGATCGCTACAACTACAGAAATAACATACACAGATCAATCTATGCAATCAGGTAGCTACAATTACGGTGTAGCAGTTGTTTTCGATGGAGGATATGAATCTGATCAAACAGAAATATTGATCGAGCATACACAAGCAGGAACACTTCTTATTCCAGAAGAAACAGTGCTTACAGGAAATTATCCTAATCCATTTAATCCAACTACAACAATTAGTTTTTCAACTAAAGAAGCAGGTCATGTATCAATTGAGATTTTCAATATGAGAGGACAGCTAGTGAAAGTACTTGTAAATGAATATCTAGATGCAGCTTATCATGATATTGTTTGGAGTGGAGAAGATGAAAATAGTAAGAAGGTTTCAAGCGGATTTTACTTTTACAAAATGAAATCAGCAGATTATACAAAAACAAAGAAAATGATTCTTATGAAATAGTGGAAAATTACTTGATCAATCAATAGTGATTATTTAACTTTTCATTTTTGATGAAATAGAAATTAGTAGTTTGTAAATAGCCCCCATTTTGCTGGGGGCTTTTCTTAAATAGGATCTTTTAGAAAACCATCGAAAATAGTAACAATTATGAATCTGTTAATTTCCAAATAAAACTACAAATTTTTACTTTTTTTTGAGTAAAATATACCATCCTAAATGAGATTAATAATCAATACAAAGCATTAGGAAAATGTAAGGCTAAATCATTAAAGGATATAGGGAATATCCGTATTATTGTGTATATTTAATAGGGTAAAATATATCGTTGCTACGTAAAATATTTTACTTGACACTGAAAATGCATTCTCATTTACATTGCACCAAAAATTAAGGAGGAATTACGTATGGGAAAAGTATCAATAACCATTAATGGTTCTGAAGTAAAAAATATTTATCCAGCAGTTACAATTGCTGTTTCAGCTGCAGCTAGTGGTGACGATGTAATTTTGTTCATATTACCAAGTGGATTACCAGCTTTTAAGAAGGGTGCATACAAAGAGTTGGATGAAAAAGCAAATAATCTTCCTGATCTTGTAGAGATGATGGAAGGGCTTGAAATGCTTGGGGCACGTATTCTTATTTGTGAACTTGGATTTGAAGTTCACGGATTAAAAGAAGAAGATCTTGTAGAAGGTATTGAAGTTGTTGGAGCTACAACATTTGTAGCTGAAGCTCAAGGATCAGATTTAACATTTTCATTCTAACAAATAAAAAAAGGAGATCAAAATGGCTGTAAAAGAATTAGATTGTGTAGGACTTAAGTGTCCACAACCGATTTTAAAAGTTGTTGCTTACATTCCACAAATGGAAGCTGGAGATATTTTAGAAGTTAAGGCAGATTGCCCTTCATTCCCAACAGATATTAAAGCTTGGTGTGATAGAACAGGTAAAACTATGTTATTCTGTATGGATGATGGTACTGGAAGTCACTCTGCACAAATCCAGTTTTAACTATATTAGAGCGCACAGCAATTGTGCGCTCTTTTTTTTTACTATATAAATATTGAGGAATAATGGAAAATTTTAAACCTAAGATCGTTGGATTTCTTTGTAACTGGTGTACATATGCTGCAGCAGACCTTGCTGGTGCTTCTAGAAAAGAGATAAACCCATCTTTAAATGTTGTACGGGTGATGTGCACAAGTAGGATAGATCAAAATTTATTATTAAACACATATTTTAGCGGTGCTGATGGCATATTGGTTGCTGGCTGACATCCTGGTGATTGTCATTACCAGGTTGGTAATTATTATGCTAGAAGAAGAATCGCTTTATTAAAGAAAGTTTTTGAAGCACTAAAAATTGATTCACAGAGAATTCAGTTATCTTGGATATCAGCTTCAGAAGGTAAACGTTATATCGAAGTGGTAAATGAATTTTCAGATAAAATAGAAAAATTAGGACCAAATCCTGTAAGACAGGATACACATATATAAACAATAACTAATGAAAAAATCTTTTGATATAATTAATCCCATGAAACTCGATTCAAAAGATTAAATACTCATTCATTAGATACGGGGAATATTAAATGGATCAAATTGATAATGTACTAATAATAGGCTCTGGTGTTGCTGGAATGGAAGCTAGCCTTATGCTTTCGAAAGCTGGTAAGAAAGTTACGTTGGTAGAAAAACTTTCTCTTATTGGTGGAAAGACGATAAAGAATGAAGAAACATATCCAAATATGGATTGCTCAACTTGTCTCGTAGCTCCAATACAACAAGAGATCCTGCAGGATGGGAACATAAACGTTCTTACTTCTAGTTTGGTAGAAGAGGTAAAAGGTGATGCAGGAAACTTTACAGTAAAGATAAATAAAAAAGCAGGTTACGTTGATCTGGTGGCTTGTTTAGGCTGTGGAATGTGTTACCCGGTTTGTCCTGTGGAACTTGTTAATGAGTGGGAAGAGAACCTGACAAATAAGAAAGCTATCTATGTCCCTTGTGCTGGTGCTCTACCAAATGTTCCTGTAATTAATGCTGAAAATTGTTTACAATTAAACGGAACAGAAACCTGCAATAAATGCGTTGAAGCCTGTATGTTTGGTGCTATTAATATGGCAGAGAAAGATGAACAGATTGAAGTTAATGTTGGTGCTATATTAGTGGCTACAGGTTATGACATGCTTGATATTAGCAATATTAAAGATTTAGGATACGGACAATATCAAGGTGTTTATACCGCAATGGAATTCGAAAGACTTTTTGCAGCTAACGGACCAACCGAAGGAAAACTTGTAATGCGCGATGGAGAAAAAGTACCTTCTTCAGTTGCAATAATTCATTGTGTTGGAAGATCGCAAACTCATTATTGCTCTAATGTTTGCTGTATGGCATCTTCAAAACATGCTCATTTTTTACATCATAAATTACCTGATGCAAAGATATATAATATTTATTCTGATGTCTGCCTCCCCGATAAAACTTATCAGAAATTCCATGAAGGTGTTAAAGCAACTTCTTCAAAATTCATCTATCAGTTAGATCGTGATAAAATGAAAATAAGTGAAGAGAATGATAAATTAAAGATCGATTATCTGGATAATACAGGTAAAAATTCTTCTATCCAAGTTGATATGGTAATCTTAGCAAACGCTTTGAAATCAGCAGAGGGTAGTGGTGAATTGAAAGAAGTTTTAGGTATTGATCATGATAAATTTGGTTTTGTAGAAGCTCAACCATTCAGAATAGGTTCAATTGCAACTTCAAAACCCGGAATCTTTGTTGCTGGTTGTGCAGAGGGGCCTAAAGATATTCAGAACTCAGTAATTCAATCTGAAGCTGCTGTAGCGCAGATTATGTCGCTTTTAAATAGATAAGGAAATATTATGAGTGAAAAAATCGGAATCTATGTTTGTGAATGTGGACCCAATATTGCATCTAAAGTAGATATTGAAAAAATAATGCAGGAACTTGCCAAATTAGAAGATTATAAAGATAAAGAACTGGTTATTAAGAATCATAAATTACTATGTTCTGTAGAAGGCAAGAAGTTCCTTGAAAATGAAATTAATGAAAATAATTTAACGCATCTTGTCTGTGCAGCTTGCTCTCCAAGAGACCATGATACAACCTTTATTAATGTTTGTAAAAAAACAGAACTCAATCCATATTTGTATCAAATTGTAAATATTCGTGAACAATGTGCATGGATAATTCCAGATAAAGAAGAAGCTACATCCAAAGCTATTCGCATGATACATGGTGGTATGGATAGAGTAATGTATCAACAGCCATTAGAAGAAAAACAACTCGATAGTAATCCTGATGTTCTAATTATTGGTGGTGGCATTGCAGGAATGGAAGCAGCTATTACTCTTGCCTCGAAAGATCGTGCAGTTTACTTAATAGAAAAAACTGATAAATTAGGTGGAAAATCTGCTAAACTTAAAGAATTATTACCGAGACAAGGTGTTACATTAAATAATCTACAACAAAAAATCTCTGATGTTCAAAGTAATAGATACATTAAGGTTTTTACAAATACCGAATTGGATTCGATAGTTGGATTTTTGGGCAATTTTGAAATTGTTATAAAAAATGTGAAAGAAACCGATAATACAACGGAACTTCTAGCTGGAGCTGTTGTTGTAGCAACAGGGTTCGATCTTACTAATATATCATCTCTTGATTCTTACAATTCTAATAAGGAAGATGAGATTTATAATGCTTTAGAAATTGAAGAGATGCTTTTGGCTAATGGTAAAATTACAATGCAAAATGGTAATGAACCGACAAAAGTAGCGTTGATACATTGTGTTGGTAGACCGGAAGTCGGTTACTGTTCCAAAACATGCTGTGATTATTTACTGAAGATTGCTAAACTTATCAAGGATCAATCTCCCACAATTGAAGTAACAGAATTATACAAACACATGTGCCTTCCCAATAAACATGATGAAGAATTTTATGAGCAAGTGCAGGGCAAGGGTGTTGACTTTATAAAGATAAAAAATGCAGAAGTTCATGGAACAACAATAAACCTTACAGATATTACAGATGCCAAAAAGAAGCTTGATGTTGATATGATAATAGTGGGAACGGCAATGGTGCCAGCTGCTGGTACGGCTGAGCTTGGTGTTGAATTAAATATTGATCAACATGAAACTGGATTTTTCCAAGAAGCACATCTGAAGATTAATCCTATTTCAACAAATACCGATGGAGTATTTGTAGTTGGTGGAGCTCATGGTCCGGTTGGAATAAGCGAATCTATGTTACAAGCTCAAGCAGCTGCAGGAAAAATTTTCACACAACTAATCCCGGGACAGAAGATAATTCCTGAAGTAAAAGTTTCTGAAATATTAGAAGCATATTGCACTGGTTGTCAAACGTGTTTAGAAGTATGTGGTTTTGGTGCTATTTACTTCGATGAAGATAAAGGAATTTCTGTAGTGAACGAAGCTATTTGTAGAGGTTGTGGAAACTGTGTAGGAAGTTGCCCATCCGGTTCAATTCGAACCAGACATTTTACAAATCCACAATTATATCAAGAAGTAAAAGAAGCACTTCGCTAACATGAAGTGATAGATAGAGGAGAACTTATTAATGACTAAAATCTCTAAGAAAGGAGTCCTTCTGGAAGTGAAGAGTGGTGTTCAAACATCTATTCTCCAGTTCTTTCAGGATGCAGTTGAGAAAAAGATCTTTGATGCCGTGATGCTGCCAATGAAAGTGCCATCAGGTGATTCTTTTGCCTGGATCATGATCGAAGATTCTAAGATCATAAAAAATGCACAACCACTTGCTCCAATTATGCCGGTGAATGCAGCTAAAGCATTGAAAAGATACACCCGAAAAGGGAAGGGAAAATTCAAAGTTGCAGCTTTATTGAAGCCTTGTGAAATTCGTGCTACAATAGAACTGACTAAATTGAATCAAGTGAATCTTGATGATGTAACATTATTCAGTTATGATTGTGTTGGTGCACTTCCCATGCAGGATTATATTGCTGATCCAAAAGAAGGTGATGCAAAATTCGAAAAACTTTTAACAGATAAAAACTGGAATTCTAAATATGTAAAACCTGTCTGCAAGATCTGTGATAAGTTTTCACTTTCTGCCAGCGACCTGCATTTTGCTTTGAATGATCAGGAACTTCTCCTGTTCTCTAACAGTGAAAGAGGTGAGAAGCTAATAACAGATCTTGACCTAAAAGTAGAAATTAACTTAAAGAAATGGCAAACTTATATAGAAGAACAAAAAAAGATCAAATTAAAGAATAAAGAAGAGACATATAAAATAGTAAAAGGTATGGTTGAAGGATTTGAAAATCTTACTGAAACTTTCTCTAATTGTATTGGCTGTCATAATTGCAGTAGTTCATGTCCGATCTGTTATTGCCGTCAATGTTACTTCGATTCTTCAGTTGCAAAACCAAACTCGGATGTTGTAATGATGAGAGCAGAAGATAGAGGCGCAGTATCGTTACCATTAGACCGAATTATGTTCCATACAGGAAGAATGGCCCACATGAGCCTTTCCTGTGTCTCTTGTGGACTTTGCTCAGATGCCTGCCCTGTAAATATTCCAGTTGCTAAGATCTTCAGTTATGTAGCAAGCCAGACACAGAAAACGTTTGAGTATTCTGCTGGAGCCAGTGCCGGAGATGCTCTTCCAATGAAAGAATATAGATTGGATGAACTTGGAGAGCTTGGAGAATTAGTAAAAAGTGCTGAAGCTCAGGAGGGTGGTCATGAGTAAAATTTTAAAGACTAATAAACCTGTTGAGCAAACCTTGAACGATCTTCTGAAGCATTTATTGGAATCAAAACAAGTGAGTGCAGTTTTCTCTTTGCGTAAAGTAAATAAGAAAGGTTCTGTAGATTATGGATTGATTTCAGATGTTAACAAGTTAGATGAAATTGCACCTTTACACCCTATGATGCCAGCGAATGCCGGACAACTTTTAGGAAGATTCACTCCAATGGAAAAACCTGTAGTTGCTGTTGTTCGTCCTTGCGAATTTAGAGCTTTTGTAGAGCTGGTAAAACGAGAACAGGGTAAGATGGATAATTTCCTATTCATTACTTTTAGTTGCGGAGGCGTGTTTACACTTAAAGACAATGCGGAAGATAAAATAAAAAACAAGCTCGATGGATACTGGAAATCTGTTAAAAATTCAACAATTCCAGAAGGTGTTAGGAACGCTTGTCGCTCCTGTGAAAATATTGCTCCGTTGAACTCAGACATATTTATTTCATTGATTGCTGAAGAGAGCGGTAAAATCTATTTAAATTCTGAGAAAGCAGAAAAAATGCTGGAAGGATTTGAAACAGAAACTGAAAATGCCGAATTCGATCCAACAATTCTAGATACCATATTAAAGGAAAGAGCAGCAAAAAAGAAAGAAGTATTTTCAAAAATTGATACAAAAGAAACCGGTTTAGATGGTTTGATAGATATATTTGGAAAATGCATTGGTTGCCATGGCTGCAATACAGTTTGTCCGATCTGTTATTGTACACTGTGTGATTTTGATTCATTTAATTATGATTACAATACACCAATAATGGAAAAGGAACTGGCAGAAAAGGGTGCACTTAGATTACCTCCAGATACATTATTCTTCCATCTTGGAAGACTCTCTCACATGAGTTTTTCTTGTGTAGGATGCGGAATGTGTTCCGATGTTTGCCCTGCATTAATTCCGGTTGCAGATGTTTTTAAGAAAACAGGAGAAGATACTGCTGGAATGTTTGATTTTGTTGCAGGAAGGGATGTGGAAGAAGCAATCCCTGTAATGATTTATAAAGAAGAAGAATTTCCTGAGTTGGGAGAATAATTATGATTATAAACAACACGCCTAAAATAATCAGTTTTTTATGTAAATGGTGCTCTTATACTGGTGCGGATCTGGCTGGTATTAACCGTTCTCAATACCCCACAGCTATATTGCCGATAAAGGTAATGTGTTCAAGCAGGGTAGATCCTGTATTTCTTATAAAATCATATTTGCGTGGAGCAGATGGCGTATTGGTTGGTGGCTGACATCCTGGAGATTGTCATTACCAGGTTGGTAATTATCACACACGTCGTCGTATAGCGATTGCAAAAAAGATTTTTGATACACTTGGTTTAGAAAATGATCGTTTAAGACTTACATGGATTTCTGCTTCTGAGGGTAATAAATTTGCTCAAGTTGGAATTGAGTTTACAAAACAGATTGTAGGAATGGGAGAAAATCCCACCAAGAAACATATATTTTTATAGTGATGTTGGTTGTGAAATTTAACTGAGAAGAAATAATCAGTAACTAACAATAGAAATTGATTAGTAATATAAGTGTAAAATTGGATATTGAAAATTTTTTTCTCATCAGTTGGAAATTCAAGACAGTATCTAAAACTAATTATGATAGAAGAAGAAAACAAAACATTTTTTGTGTTCTTTTGGATAAAAATCATCGAGGATAATTTATGGGTTTAAAGAGTAGATCGGTAATGGTCGTGGGAGCTGGAATAGCAGGTATTCAAGCTTCTCTTGATTTGGCGGAAATGGGATTAGATGTACATTTGGTGGAAGAATCTGCAACAATTGGTGGAAGAATGCCGCAGCTTGACAAAACATTTCCAACCAATGATTGTTCCATGTGCATACTCGCTCCTAAAATGAGTGAATGTGCCCGACATCCTAATATTACAATTCATATCAAATCAACTGTCGAATCAGTTACAGGTGATCCTGGTAACTTTACTGCAAAGATCGTTGAGCATGCAAAGTATGTTGACCCTGTTAAGTGTGTAGCTTGTGGACTTTGTGAAGAAAAATGTCCTGTTAAAGTTGATGATGAATTTGATATGGGGCTTCGTAAAAGAGGAGCTATTTCTCGCTCTTTTTTACAGAGTATTCCATCTGAATATACAATTGATAAAGATAGATGCTTGTACTTGTTAAAAGGTGTTTGCCGCATCTGTGAAAAGGTTTGTCCAGCAGGTGCCATTAATTATGAAGATAAAGATGTTAAGATCAAATTGAATGTTGGGTCTGTAATTCTAGCTTCAGGTATCGATGCATTCAATCCTATCGGATTTGGACATTTTGGATATAAACGATATCCGAATGTTGTTACCTCACTTGATTTTGAAAGAATGCTTTCTGCATCTGGTCCACTTGGCGGTCATGTTGTGCGTGCTTCTGATCATGCTGAGCCAAAAAGCATTGCATTCATCCAATGTGTTGGTTCACGTGATGAAAGTATAGATCATAATTATTGTTCATCGGCCTGCTGCATGTTTGCTATAAAAGAAGCAATTATTGCCAAAGAGCATATGAAAGGTTTGAACTCCTCAATTTTCTACATGGATATTCGTGCTTTTGGAAAGGATTTTGATAAGTATTATGAAAAAGCAAAAGGTCAGTATGGAGTAAAATTCATAAAATCAAAAGTTTCTGAGATCAGGGAACAGGAAAACGGTAGTCTTTCATTGCGTCATGTTCTAGAAAATGGTGATATTGAGTTCGCTGAATTCGATATGGTTGTTCTATCGGTTGGTTTACAGCACAGAGAAAATATAAAAAAATTAGCTAAAAATTTAGATATAAAACTTAACGAATTCGGCTTTTGCAGATCAGATACTTTTGAACCGCTCAAAACCAGCAGAGAAGGGATTTATGTTTGTGGAGCAATGAACACACCACGTGATATTCCTGAATCTGTAACTACTGCTTCTGGTGCTGTGGCTGATGCTGTAAAATATTTAAGATTGGATAGACAAGAAATACAAGAAAAGAAAATTCCTGAAAAAGATATTGTTGGTGACAGGCCCAAAGTTGGTACATTTATATGTCATTGCGGTATCAATATTGCCGGAGTTGTGGATGTAAAAGATGTAGCAGAATATGCAAAAGATCTACCAAATGTGGAACATTCTGAAGACTTAATGTACGCTTGTTCACAAGATTGTATGAACACAATTAAGCAAAGAATCGAAGAGCATGGACTTAATAGGGTTGTAATAGCTGCATGTACTCCACGTACTCATGAGCCACTTTTCCGTGAAATGATTAGCGAAGCTGGGTTGAATCCATATCTCTTTGAAATGGCGAACATTAGAGATCAGTGTTCATGGGCTCATATGAACGAACCGGAACTTGCTACAGATAAATCGAAAGACCTTGTGAATATGGGAGTTGCAAAAGCTCGTGAACTTGCGCCGTTGGAAAGACTTCCTATCGAGATAAATCCTAAAGCTTTAGTTATTGGTGCAGGACTGGCTGGCATGACAGCAGCCGAAGCTCTTGCAGATGCCGGACACGAAGTGTTCCTAATAGAAAAAGAAGCTGAACTGGGTGGAAATCTTAGAAATATTTATTTTGCCTTTGATAAAGATCCTCAAGAATTATTAGCTGAAAAGATAAAGAACGTTACAGAAAATAAATTGATCCAACTGTTCAAAAGTACGCAGATCAAGAAGATCGATGGTTATGTAGGTAATTTTATAACAACTCTAAAAACTGAAAAAGACGAACAGACTTTAGAGCATGGAATAGTTATAATTGCTACAGGAGCAGAAGAGCATAAAACTAAGGAATATCTTTATGGAGAAAGTTCGCGTATAATTACTCAAGTAGAATTTGAAGATATGTTGCATAATGGAAACTTCCCAACTAAAAAACTTAAGAATGTAGTGATGATCCAATGTGTTGGCTCTCGTGAAGAAGATAAAATGTATTGTAGCAGAGTGTGCTGTACAAAAACTGTAAAAAATGCACTAACTCTTAAAAAGAAATTCCCTAACATAAACACTTATGTTGCTTATCGTGATATTAGAACATATGGATTCAGAGAAAAATATTATACTGAACTGCGTGATCTTGGAACGATGTTCGTTCATTATGATCTTGATAAAAAACCTGAAGTAACTCTGGTTGATGAATGGGACCCAAACAGTCAGGTGAATGTAACTATCTTTGATCCGATAATGGATAAAGAAGTGGAAGTGAAAGCGGATTTACTGGTTCTGGCTACAGCTATTGATGCAAAAAAAGAAAATATTGATCTAGGTAAAATGCTTAAGGTTCCACTAAATGCTGATGGCATGTTCATGGAAGCTCATGTTAAACTTCGTCCAGTTGATTTTGCAACTGATGGTATATTTGTGGCAGGACTTGCCCATACACCAAAAGATATTGATGAAAGCATGACCCAGGCAAAAGCTGCTGCCAGCCGTGCCCTTACCTTCCTTAATAAGAAAGCGATTCTGGCTGAAGGTACAATTTGTGAAGTGAATGATAGCCGTTGTACAGGCTGTGGATATTGTGAACAAATCTGTGCTTATAATGCAATTGAAGTTGATCTTGAAAAAGAGATCGCAATTGTTAACGAAGCACTTTGTAAAGGTTGTGGGGCTTGTGTAGCATCATGTAGATGTGCAGCACTTGATTTACGTGGATTCAGCAACGAACAACTTTTTTCAGCTTTCGACGCATTAGATATGGTTAATATCTTAGATAATTAATAATATGAAAGAGGATAATATGAAAGAATGGCAGCCAAAAATTCTGGCTATTTTGTGTAATTGGTGTTCCTATGCAGGAGCAGATTTAGCAGGTGTATCGCGTATGCAATACCCGCCAAATGTTCGAGTAATTCGAATTCCCTGCTCAGGTCGTGTAGATCCACTGTTTATTATGAAATCATTACAAAGCGGATTTGACGGTATTTTGGTAAGCGGCTGACATCCTGGCGATTGCCATTACCTGTCAGGTAATTATATAGCAAGACGTCGTTATGCAACTATCAAACCGTTATTAGAGTATATTGGTATAGAACCG
>Ga0233431_1002139_pt1 | contig 29269 bp, 32 predicted proteins | sample SI_118_April2016_FD_179867 | JGI IMG/M metagenome (GOLD analysis project Ga0233431, IMG submission 179867) | Seawater microbial communities from Saanich Inlet, British Columbia, Canada - SI_118_April2016_200_MG | ecosystem: Environmental > Aquatic > Marine > Inlet | place: Canada: British...
CATATTTAGGAAATTCGAATGTGGGTGACGCGTTTATTTCTGTTATAATTGGTGGGGACGAAGCAAATCAGAATAGATTTAATACACCTTTTGTAGAAACAAGTCCGTATAATGATAGATTTGATAAATCATTGTATAAGACAAAAAGTTTTTCTACTGATATGATTGGTGGTGAACTTATGTTCTATTATGCTAATGGGGATTATAGATTAATGATTACTGATGTTGTTGTAGCTTGTGATGTTAATTCTGGTGGATTGGGTGGAGGGGATGATGATAGTGATTCTGTGCTTTGTTCAGATCCAGATTTTGGTGAGAATGAGAAATTTGTTTACGGTGAGGTTTCATATGGTGATAATATATACAAGGACATGTGTGTCAATAAAACTATTTTGAAAGAACAAACATGTTATAGTGCATCAGGTCCTCAAACAGAATATCATTATTGTAAGAATGGTTGTGTTTCTGGAGCTTGTTTGGAGGAATCAAATGAAACTACAATAATTAGTAATGAAACTTCGGATGATGTTTGTGTTGATAGTGATGGTGGAAAAAATTATACTGTTAAGGGAATTGCTGAATACAATGGTCAAAATTCAACTGATCTTTGTATGGGGGATGTTTTGTGGGAAGGATATTGTAAGAATTCTACAGTGGTAGCGACACGGGCATATAATTGTTCGGATACCTGTGAAGATGGTGCATGTATTAATGAAATATTAGAAAAAGAAATTATAGAAGATGTTATCCCAGTGATAACAACTATACCAACTCGACTGTATGTGGGTGATAAAATTAATTTCACAGATAATACTATTGGTACTGTTGTTGGTATTTCTAATCCTGGTTATTGTTCTGGTGGAATTGTTATAACAAGATCAAGAGCTTTTGATATTGATGCTGAATATACTGAAGAGTATGATTGTGAAGGTGTAGATTTTGTTCTCAACAATGACGATGTTGTTCATGTTAAATCATTGTTAGTTGATGGGGAGAATATGATAGACATTTATTTGTTTTCCGAAGCAGATGAAGCAGTTGAGGAAGACGAAGACTCAGACAAAGAAGTTAAACCAGATCTTGAAAGAGTTGAATGTTCTTCTGGGGACAAAAGATGTTTGAATAACGATTTGCAGGTTTGTTTGATTGATACATTTACAACATCTGAATCTTGTGAGAACGGATGTAATCCAGTTAAATTTGAATGTTATGATCAGTCTCGGGGCGATCTGCAGAAAATTATAGATCAATTACAGGCAGCTATTAAATCTATTCAAGATATTATTAATGGTTTGTGGTGATTGAGTTACGTTAATAAACCATTAGTACAAAATTAGTGTTATGTATAGTCAACACGAACCTGTCGATAATAAATATGTTGTTGTAATGGTTTTGTTATTGAGTGTTTCGCTTGTTTTTTTAATAGGGGCGAATCCAACTGGATTTACAATTCTTGCGGCAAATGAGTTTTATTTTAGTGAGTCAGGTGCAGGTGAGTCCGGTACACTTGTAGAGTTTGATATTTCTGGTTTAGATGTTCCAATTGAAGTTGAGTATCGATATTTGTATATTGCAGATTTTAATGGAAAATCAGCTAGAATAAATGTTACTGTTGATGGGGAAGTTTTACACACTGTTAGATTTACTGAGCCATATATGAGACCAGAATCAGAACAGATAAATGATTTGACAAGATATACAAAACGAAAATTTCAGATTTTGGAGACTGGGGAAAAATTAACTTTTACTTACACGAATGGAAATGATAAAATTTCAGTTGGGGGAATAATTATTTCCGGGTCAGGGGATTTTTCAATAAATGAACCTGATTTAGTTGAATCTGATATTAATGTTGAGATAAATGATGTTGAAAACGAAATAGAAGAATCTGATGATAGTGATTTTGATGATAGTAATGTTGTTGCTGGGGAAGTTTATCCTGTAGCGAGTGAAAACGAATCTGATGTTGAAAATGAAAAAGGTTTTATTGAACAGTTTATAGATGCGATTTTGGGGATATTTGGTTTGTAGGTGTTGATTATTGTGAAGCGGAAAAAAGTTAGAGTGTTAAAACGAACTGGGCGGGAAAATCCGAATGCTAAGATAGTGTTATTTTTATTAATTTTATATTTGTTTTTTTCGATGGTGAATAATGTTGGAAATCTATTTGACACTATTTCTGATAGTATTTCTAGCGATGTTAATTTTGTTGATGGTGAGGACACGATGCTTTATTTGCCTGCGGTGGATGATATAGGGGAAGGTGTTGTAGCTAACTTGGTAGTTAATGTTAAAGCGGGAACAGGTAGGGAGTTAATTAATATTGATAATTTGGTTTTTTGGGAAGATACACAACAAAGTATTCAAACTGCGAAAAAAGTAGCTTGTGATTATACGGGTGTGGGGGAAGATAGTATTGATGTTACTTATTCTATTAGTTCGGAAGGTGCTACTGTGGTAGGTGGTCCAAGTGCAGGGGCGGCTTTAACAATTGCAACAATCGCAGCGATTGAAAATCGAGAGCTTGATAGTTCAATTATAATTACAGGGACAATTAATGAAGATGGAAGTATAGGTACGGTGGGAGGAATTGTTGAGAAGGCGGGGGCAGCTGAAGCAGTTGGAGGGAAACTTTTCTTAATCCCAACAGGCGATGCAGATTATTCTTATCTCGAGGCAGAACGCGTGTGTGAAGAGGGCGAGATTACCTATTGTGAAACTGTTTACAAAACTGTGGAAGGGTCGGTTGTTGAGGGAGTGAGTATTCCTGTGGTGGAAGTTTCTACTATAGAGGAAGCGATTGATTATTTCTGGAAGGAAGAAGCTTGAAGAATAATCCGTTTATATGCCAATATAAAGGCTACTGTAGGAAATAGGGATACAAAACGCTTAAATATGTCATTTTCTAAAAAAGGGATATGCGGTTGAAGGTTTGTTTGTTAGCGATATTGCTGTTTTCCACACTGGGAATAGCTAATTGTACATGGGAAGTTTCTGAATATAATTCTACTTGTGTATATAATGACACAGTTGATTTGGTAGTTGTTGGGGATTTTGATACTTTAGGAACGGCAATAACACTGAAATCTTTAATATTGAAGTCTGGTAGTTTTTCTGCTGGGGGTTTAACAGCTAGTACAATTACATTAGAAGGGGGCACAGTTGATGTTTCAGAATTGGGGACTGTTTTGGTGATAGGTGATGTTACTTATTCTGGGGATTTGAAAATTACTGATTTGATAGTGGAGGGAAGTCTGTCTGGAGAAGGTGAATTAGAGGCTGGGAAAGTTATTGCTTCTGTTTTAGGAAATCCTACAACAGTTGTTTCGAAAGTTGATTCGCGTGTAGGTGCTGTGAAAATTCCTTATTCCGCGGATTATGTTGGGATTAAATTTGATGGGACAAATTGGATTACAGTGGACTTGACAAATGATGATGATAGTTATTTTGTTTTAGCGCCGGTGGAAGGTGAAACATTGATGCTTGCGACTGTGGCTAAGTTGACAGAAAATCCTGCGGTAACACTAACTTCTCCGTTAGACATTACTTACAATAAAAGTTCTGTTGAGTTTTTGTATTCAGTGACAAATTCTTCATTGCTTGATAGATGCGAGTTGTATGTTGACGGGGTTTTGAATGCGACAGATACAATTTTAGGAGAATTTAAATTTACACATGATGTTTCAGATGGAGACAGAGTTTGGAAAGTGAATTGTACAGATATGTGGGGAAATAGTTCTGTGACTGAGGGAAATGTTAAAATTCTAAATGATGTTGAGTTACCAGGGGTTGTGTTTGAAAGAAATCCTGCGACAGGTTATATTTACGTGGAGGAGGAAATAACAGTTAATTGTCGGGCTAGTGATAATATTGAATTAGTTGGAATGAAGCTTTATGATTATAATGATGATTTTTGTGCTAATTCAAATGGGGAACAGTGTTCTAAAACTTTGCGATGGATAACTTCTGGGGAGAGAAGAGTGTTTTGTTCTGCGACAGATCATAATGGAAATAATAAAATAGAAGAAATTGTTATTGAGGTTCGTGATCATTCTGTTTCAAACAATAACAATAATAATGACAATAATGACAATGACAATAAAGATGATGATAAAAAAGAAGAAAAGAAAGAGGAAAAAGCTTCGCCAACTGGTTTGGTGTTAGCGAATTCTGATAATATTTTTGAGTTTGATGTTACAGAGGGAGTCGTCACAAAAGTTTCTGTTAAGTGTAATAAGAGTGAAATTGTTCTTGATGTTAATGAAGTGGCGTTGGGAGATAATCCTGAACCTGAAGGAAAAATTTATAAGTTCATTGAGATAGAGACTGATGCTGATGCAATAGAGGAAGCGCGAATTCGATTTACTGTTTCGAAAACTTGGTTGGAAGAGCAGGGAATTGATAAGAGCGGAGTTGTTTTGCTTCATTATAAAAATGGTACTTGGGTAGATCTTTCTACTATGGTAGTTGAGGATGGGGATGAGGTGGTTTTCGAGTCGCTTTGTTATGATTTCTCAATGTTTGCTGTTGTTGGTAAACAAGGAATTGATTTTGGTTTTGTAGTTATAGTCGTGGGATTGGGGGCGATTATTGTTTCTGGATTTATGGTTATTACAAGAGGACTGAAAGTTGGAAAAAAGAAATATAAACCTAGGGCATTTGGACCTCCAAAAGGAAAGCCCGGGTATAAGTTTGGTAAAGGGTTTAGTTAACACCTTTTTATTGGGTCGAATGCAAAAAAGCTGTACCAAAAATTATTTTATTCTAGATGCATTATAGAAATCCAGAACATTCCACCTACGAGAATTAAAACGAAAGCGATTATGTAAGCGAGAATTATGTTTGCTGTGTTTGATCCTAATTCTGTGGGCGAAGCAGTGCTAAAGATAAGAAACGCAAAGAACATTGCTATTGCACCTACAATCCAAAAGGATACTGCACGACCTCTCATAGTAAAATGTTAACAAAGCCTGCTTATAAAAGTTATATCTATAGGGTTTTGAAATTTGTGTGCTCGTAAATATCATCTATATCTGCTTTGTAGAAATATTATTTATATGAATTATCTTTAGGACCTTTGTTAAGTTTATGTGGTCTATTTTTTACAGAATGTGTGTTTTATTGAACTCGAATGCTCGGATTGGATATATTTTTTTGATTTTGTCTCTAATTACTTGTTGTATTTGACCGGATGTGAAAGCCATTATGAACTTTTCTGTATCTAGTTCAACAAGCTCGTCTTTGATTGTTTGGTTGATCATTCGTCTAATTTCTTGAGAAACAGAAGCTGTTACATGGGCGTTTGTTACTGCAAGTGTTTTTATTCGGATTTTTGTATCTTGTAGAGTGAAAACTTCATTTGTGTCAATTCGGCGTGTTCGGAGTTGAACAACTCGTGAGATAAAATCACGTGTGCATTCGTGTCCGATGAATACTGTTTGTCCTCTATTTCCATCTAGTTTGTTTATTTTGAAAAATAATTTAATGTAATAACGAGAAGGATCGCTAGTCAAATCTGTAAGGCTAATGTCAATTATTCTTCCTATAACTTTTTCAGGTTCCATAGCTGGTGTTTCTCCGATTAGCTTTTCGCCGAAAAACTTAGGACTAAATACTTTGAACCATTCTTTTCCTTTTAATGCTTTTGCCATTATAGTTCACCTCTTTCGATGACTAATTTAGCTCGTTCTGGATCATATTTCCAGCCTTTTGGAATATTGCCTTCGCGGATGTGGTATTTAGCGATTCTACGAACTTTACTTTCTAGAAGTTCTAAACCTCTCTTGGAATGTGCGTCTCTTTTGTTTTTTAATAGGTGTGCGCGCAAATTTACAGCTCGTCTTAGTAAGTTGAAAAAATCTTCTGGTAATTTTGGTTTTAGACTATTTTCTTCTAGAATCTTAATAATTGTTTTTCCTGTTAAATCTCGGACAGATGGTATTCCGTATTGATCTCGTAATATAAGACCGGTTTTTGCTGTTTGTAGACCTTGTTTGTTAAGTTTAATAATTAATTTTTCGACTTCTTCTGTAGAATAAGTTACCCATGTAGCTTTTTTGTTAGGTCTGACACTGCCGGATTTTCCTTTTTTTTCTTGAATAAATTCTTGCCATTAATTCACCTTTAATTGATCAAGCCGGGTCTTTTTTTCCTTACAATCATATTTAGTTTTTTTGTTCGTCAGTTGTATTAACTTGGCCTGTCTTATCGATAGTATCTCTTGTACTATCTTTTGTATTTAGCTGTGAGAAGATATATAAAGCTATTCCCACCAAAAGTGCGAAACTTCCTGTGGTCGCTAGAAAGACTGTGTATGGAATAAATGAGCCTAAAATTAAGCCTAATCCTATCATGACAGCTGATGTTATTATTAGCTTGTAGCTGCGTCTTTCCCATGGATTTTTCATTTCTGTGAGTTCTTGTTTAATTTGATTAATGAATTTTTTTATCATGTTATTTTCCTCTTTTTATGTATCTACCGCGGGTTTCGATTTTTTCTAGGGTTTTGAATATTTCATTATTGTCCCATTCATCTAGATACCCTTTTCGAATATTTTCCCACAATTCTATATAAATCTTAAAATGAGTTGATTTTAGAGCTTCTTTTAACACAGCTAAGTCTTGGGCATAGTCTTCTCGGCGGGATGAGAAATATCCTAGGCCGAAATCTATCAAGTATATTTTTTGCTTGTTTTCAGTTTGTATTATATTTGAGGTTGTTAAATCACCATGGACTATACCAGCTTTGTGTAATTTGGCTATAAGTTGTCCTATATTATATGCAATTTCGGTGATTCTTTTGCTCGTCACTTTGTTCATCGTAAATATTACCTTTACAGTTTCTCCTTTGATCTCTTCCATTACGATTTTGGTTTCGCTGACTTCGAGAACTTGTGGTGTTGGTACACTTACTCGGCGGGCTTGATCTAGAAGGCGTGCTTCTGTTCGAGTGCGCTGTTTGCGAAGGGAGGTATCTATTTGTGTGATTCGATAGTTTTTCTTTATTCTGTCTTTTAGAATCTTTCCATCTTCTTTGCTAATAATGGCCTCTGCGCCTTGAGCGATTTTCATAATGAGAATAAGATGTTAAAGTTTTTAAGGTGATTATAGTATGATTTTATAATCGCTACATTTGCTTTCATGACCGTCATACGTATCATTGTATATTGTATCTACTGAGTAGTCTCTGATTTTTCCTGTCTTTTTTAATTTTTGTAAAACTTTTTTATAAAAATCTTCTACATTTTCAGATATGTGGGGAATTTTTAGTTCGTCGAAATCTTTTTTTACTTCTTGAATTAGTTTTGTTAGAAGGAGCTTTCCGAGTCCTTTTTTTCTATATTCATTTTTTTTATATTTGTTTCTGACTAATAATCCATATACGGCATCGCGTTTTTCATCGGTTACAAGAACACCTAATGTAGCGGTTCTCTTGCCGTTTGTGTGTGGGTAGCTTAGATATCCGGTTCTTCCAATAACTTCATCGTTTTCATATATGACAATTCTTTTACCTGTTCTTTCACCTGAACCTTGGTGCTCGATTGATAATTTCATATCATTTATCCAGATTGTATGTATTAAAGGTTGATGTTTTTCGTTTGTGTGTAAGACATATTAGCTTTCGTTTACAATATTCAGTATGCATGAATTGATTGAAAGGATTGAAAATGCTGTTGGGCAGATAAAGGGGTTAGAAGAAAAGCGAGAAAAACTTGCGTTATTTTTGAGGGAAGCGCGCGAAAAGGTTTTCTTTAGTGGGGATGTGTTAGAAAGGGATATGATTCATATCGTGGGGAAAACTGATCTTGAAGGAAAGATTGTGGCTGGTGTGGATGGTGGACTTTCTCAACATGCTTATCATGGGGTGGATTTGATTTTAACAAGAGCGGTGGCAGCGATTTTTCGTTATGGTCCGCGAATAAGTGTGGATTATTTTCCTTCTTCTATACCTGCGCCGAAATTGATAGTTTTGTCAGATCCTTATTCGGACGATGATTTTGTTGTTAGTTCGAGTTTGGAACGTCAGGGCGGGGAAATAGAAGTTGCGCTAAAAGTAGCTGAAAAAATAAAACCAGATGTGATTCTTATGGATGGGTCAATTGTTCCGCACGGAAGTGATAAACCTTCGAAAAATTCTCCTGCATGGGAACGTTATCAAAAAGTTTTTGAAAATTTTAGGAAGCTTTATTCAGTTGAACCGTTAGTGGCGGGATGTGTTGAAGATTCTCGCGGACGTAGATTTTGTGAAATTATTTCAGAGCAGGTTTTGTCTCGGGTGGACGATCCTAAAACTGAAGAACTTAAAAAAGTTTTAGAAGGAACTCGTGATACTAATTTGTTGTTTCACTTATTGAAAACAGGTGAGCGCAGTTTTATTTTTAGGTATTCTAAAGATTCGGAAAATCATCCGGTGCTTTCAGATCTTTGGGAATGGGGGGATAAGATTTATAGTTTTTATATTAAGACAGCTGAGTTTGACCGGCCTGTTCGGGTGGATTTTGTTTCAAGCTCCCCAGAAAAAGATGCAAATAAAATCGCAGAAATAGTTTTAGCGACTGCGTGTCATTCAAGTTATGGAATACCTGCGCCGATTATTGAAGCTGATTTGCGCGCGAAATTGGAAGAGAAAGATGTGTTAGATGTTCATGGACAGTTAGTTGATAAGTTAGGAATTGTTCCATCGTTGATGAAGTTGAGAAGGGATCAAAGGCCGTTTTAAACTTTTCCTTTCATTTTCTTTTGTATATCGTTTGCGTCAGATGCGACAAACCATACTCTATCAAGATTTTCTTGTTGTATTATTTTTTCAAAGTAATCTTTTTCATTGGTCAATGTGAAACCTGTTTCTGGTAAATCTTTTGTTTCATATTTCCATAGATCTTCTTTAGAACAATAAACTTTAGCTTTTATTTTTGCTTGTGGTATAACATCTGCACTGTTTACATTTTCTGGTGTGTATATGACTAAAATTTCTCCTTCATATGGAAGTTTAATTGTGTATGTTCCGTTTTCCTCGGTTATTGTTATTCTGGTGTTTGGAAGCATCTTTTTTATTAATTTTTCAAAGTAGCTTTTTTGCATATTGTGTATTTTTTTCTAATCTTTAAATACGGAGAACCTTTATGACCTTTGGATGTCATAATTTCTATACTCATTTGTGAGATTGGTTAGGATGATATTATGAAATTTGAAAAGGCGCCGGATATTCAAGAGCAGATTGGAGAGATAGTTGATGTTTTGGGGTTTGAGCATATACGGCATGAGAGAGTTGTGTGTTATCGTTCGACAAAATCAACTAGCGATGCCTTAGCAAGGATGTGGTCTTTACCGCGGATTTGGCAAGATGCTTTAGGGGTGAAAGCACATTATATTTTGGAGGTTTTAGCAGAAGCTTATGATGATTTGCCGGTGGAAGAGAAAGAAAAAACTTTGATCCATGAGTTAATGCATATTTCTAAGAAGTTTACAGGTTCTTTGGTGCCTCACAACTGTTTTGGGAAGAAGATTGATGGGCGAACTGTGGGGAAGATGCATCGTCTTTATAAACGTCGAAAAACGAGTAATTAATTAGTGCCTAGTTCTTAGGGAACGAAAAACTTATAAGAGAAAATATCTTAGGGATAGGGACGGAAAAAAATAAGGGAGAGGATTAAATGTTTGGTGAAAGAAATGGATTTGGTAACCGAGGCGGAGATCGACGCGGTAGCGGCGGCTTTGGCGGACGAGATAGACGCGGCGGAAGAGGCGGCGGCTTTGGTGGTAACCGAGGTGGATTCGGCGGTGGTAATCGCGGTGGATTCGGTGGCGGTAGCCGAGGCGGGTTTGGTAATAGACCAAGTAAGCCAGCTCCAATTAAAGTTGGAGAAGAATATGACGTTGAAATAAAAGAATTAACACGAAGAGGCGACGGAATTACTAGAGTGAAAAACTTTGTTGTTTTCGTAGCTGGTGTTAAAGAAGGGGACAATGTCAGAATAAGAATCGCTGAAATAAAAGGAAACCACGGAGTAGGAGAAGTTATTGGAGATGCTACTGGGGAAGATTCTGAGGGAAGTTCTGAAGAAGCAACAGAAGAAACTGCAGAGGGAACAGAAGAACCTACAGAGGAAACTACAGAGGAAGAGTCTGTGGAAGAAACAAATGATGAGCCTGTAGAAACTTCTGAAGAACCTGTGGAAGAAGTTTCAGAAGAAACAACAGACGAACCTACAGATGAAACAACTGAGCAGAACTTTGAAGGGAAAGAAGGCGAAGCAGTTTAGAACTTTCTATAGCTGGTGATTTTTTCACCAGTATTTTTTATTTTTTATAATTTACAAATAAGCACTACATTCTTTAATAGAGTTGTTAGGATAGAATTCTAATTTGTAAGATTCGAAATTTTGTATTAAGCAATTTTTTCTGTTTCCACATGTCGTGCATCTACCTTTTATTTCCATCCACGCCATGTATTGTGTTATTGTGAATTTTTGTTTTACTTTTTCCTTTTCAAAAAGCATCTGTTGGGACATCTATAGAATTGGGATTTGAACTTTAAGTATTTTTATTTATTCTTTGATGCATCCTGAAACATAATCGCTTCCTGAAGTGTCTTCACTGTATGATAATACATTTCTTTGCATTTCTTCATCTGTTTTGCATGGATCTTTACAATCAAGACATTTACTGTCTGTATTGTGTTGCGCGCTCCAATTATAATCACTTAATCTTGCCATGATTTATTATTTGTTCTAATCTTTAAATATGGATCTAGAATGCTTTGATATCTTCTTTTAACTGTTCACGCTCTTTGCAGAATTCTTCACATGCTTTTTCTAATGGCATTCCTTTTTGGTTTGGTATGCTTTTTCTTTCTCGGACTTTTAGAAATAGTGGGTGATTAACAGCTTCGCCGACAATTAATGCTTCACCTACACGGAGAGACGAAATTGTTTTTACTACATCTTTTGTTAAACCCTCAGAACTTTTTCCGATGTGATCTAAGTCGTATGGGTTTGTAACCCGTAAAATAATATGTGTGTTACACTGGGATAGTGCGGTTGTAGAAAGTTGTTTTGGACGTTGAGAAATTAAACAAAGTGATGCATTAAACTTTCTTCCTTCCCTAGCAATTGTTTGTATTATTCCTCTACTAATCGCATGTTCACGTGCAGTGGTTTCAGGCACAAAATTATGTGCTTCTTCAACTATCAAAACAAACGGTGAAATCATTCCTGCTCGGCGTGCATTGAATAATTTTCTTGCTAAGTATGTAACAATAATTTGTTTCTCTCTTTGAGAAACAATATCAGAAATATCAACAACCGTTAAATGTCCTGGACTTGCTAAAGTTTTCAAAGAAGGATTATCATAACTTCCAAATAAACGTGTTCTATTAAGATCAAATAATATCGTATATAAAATTTCTTTTGTTGTGGATTTTATATCACTACTTTCTATTTCAGATAGTATTGTGTTTACATCATAAGGAGAATTTCTATATTTTTTTCCAACTATTGATAAAAATTTATTAAGTTCTCTTCTCTGGACAGAACTCATACCAGAAAGAAATTCTGAAAAGTAATTTGCTGAAAGTCCTGGTACACCGATTTTGAATTTTTTACCAGAAACAACTGAAACGTTTTTAGAATATTTTGGATCATCTACAAAACCAGTATATTCCCCATGCGTATCAATAACAATTACAGCTGGGCTTGGTTTTTTTCTGTCCATAAGTTCTTCAAGCAAACAAGAAACAAAATAAGATTTTCCTGCACCACTTATCGCTAAAACTGCTAAATGTTTTTGTAAAAGTTTTGTTAGATTTAGTTTAACATTTAAATCGTGGTGTTCGACAGTTCCTAAATCCATTCCTTCATGATCTAGACCGAAAAAATTAAATAATGTGTTGTTGTCTGCTAATTGTACTTTAGATCCTGGACTTGGTGGAAAACAAGATCTTATTAACATTCCATTGAAAGCATAAACTCCCAATATAACAGCTTCTGCAATTAGGTATTCCCATCTGTCTGTTGGGAACATATCTGTTAAAGATTTCCCTGAACGTTCAAATTCTTGAACACTTTCTGCCCGCTCGAAATATCTATTTGTTTTTATTATGTCAGAAATTCTTGCAACAACTTTTCCTTCTATTGTTTCGACAATTACGAATTGGCCTTTTCTGGCTTTTTCATCAACAATGAATCTAAACCCGCCTGAGCTAGGTCCTTCAATTGATGATATTATAGTGCCCATGGGTTTTCCTATAGGTGTTCCTGTTATTGTATTGTCAGAATTCATACAATTATTAGTGTACCTAAAGGATAAAAACATTGTTTTACAATGATTTCTATGGTAAAATTCAAATTCCTTAAAGAAGGGGCATTGATTATTGGTAAAACGCTTGTGCTGGGTGACTTACATTTGGGTATAGAGACAGATTTTGCTTCTGGGGGTATAACTGTTCCGTTTCAAACCGAAAAAGTTAAAGAGCGGATTGATAAAATATTAAAATCTCATAAGATTGATCATATGATTTTTTTAGGCGATGTTCGGCATAAATTGCCTTTACCTAGCCGTCAAGAACAACGGGAAGTTCCTGGATTTTTAAAGTATTTTTCAGATAAAGTTAAAGTTTCAGTTGTAAAGGGTAATCACGACGGCGAGCTTGAAAAGCTTGTTCCAGAAAATACTAAGGTTTACGATTCGGTCGGTTTTGTTGAAAATAATATTTATTTTACACATGGCCGGACAAAACCAATCAAAGAGGATTATGATATAATAATTATGTCACATATACATCCTTCAGTGGAGTTTTGGTCATCTGGTATTCGTATGGTTGAACATTGTTGGGTTAAAACAAAAACAAACGATGGTAAAGAAATTATTGTTGTTCCATCGTTTACTTATTTGAAAGGCGGATCAGCGATTAATTCTGAAAAGTTTAGAGCTTATTGTCCGATTTTGAAAAATTCTGATTTTCAGAATAGTGAAATAATTCTTTTGGACGGAACACATTTGGGTAAGTTGAAGGATTTGATGATAAAGAAATAATTTTTATATCTACAAGAAATATTATCTATAGATTATCTATAGCTTGCTGTGCTTGGAATATTAATAATATTCTGTTCTGTAGTTTTCTTCAGAAGGTAAGAAAGATCTGCGTTTGGATGTTTTTTTGTCTGTTGTTGTTTTCTTTTTAGTTAATTTGTCTTTGTTTTTGTAAAGTAAGTAAGCACCGCCGCTGATTACAACTAATAATAAAATTATGAATAGGAAGTCTGGGCCGTCAGCTGAAACATTGTCAAGCTCAACTTCTAGTGCTGCTAAATTATTTTTTACAACATTTAAAATTTCTAAAGCTTCTCCGTATTTGTTTTCGTCCCATTTGTCTTTTGCGTCGTTTATGTTGTCTATTATGTTTTCTAATCTTTCGTTTTGGTCGGGTGTTCCGGAAGAAGATATTTTTCTATTTATTATTTCTAATCTGTCTTCGACATTTTCAACATCATAATCGTCTTCATCAACAACAGTTATTGTTGTTATTATTTTTTCTATACCCATTGCACCGGTTAGTATGATTGTTCCTTTGTATTCTCCTGGATTTGAATTGTCGGTATTAACTTTGAAATTTATTTCTCCTTCTTCTCCAGCTTCAATTGAATTTGGTTGTGATTGTAGTTCTATCATGTTGTGTATTGAACCCTGTATTGTCATTTCTAGATCTGTGGAAGGATAACTTCCTTTATTTTTTATTGTGAATGATTGTGTTTTTGATTCATCTTCCAATAAACTTATTTTCCATGTGTAATCTTTTATTGAAAGCCAGTCTCCTGATGTGTTTAAGAAATAAACAAGAACAGGTATTTCTAGTATGTGTTCGTCTGATTCAACTGTTATTGAACCAGAGTATTTTCCTTCTTCCATATCTGTTGTATCTATTTCTGCTTCGAATGTTGTGTAAGATTCTTTACTCAGTTTTTTAGACATGTCAGTAATATCAATTTCTATATCCCATGAAATTTCTCCGGATTTTGAAAGTTTTATGTTGTTCATTGTTGTGTTGACTCCAGTTCCTATTTTGAAAGTTCTTGTAAATGTTTTATTTTCTTTTGTTGTTATTGTCCAAGCTTCCGGTGTTATTGAATATTTTGGAGATAATGATTGGCCCCTGTTTATTATTTTGTAAGAACCACCAAAGTCTTCTCCTGATGAAGCATAAACTTCTAAAATTAAATTTTTAATATCAGAATCTATTGTTATTTGTTTTTCATATTGTACTGTTGCTTTTTCTAATGTTCCTGAATCATAAACGTCTAAATTCTCTTTTAATAATCGATAATTAACAGTTGTATCAACAAAGTCTTCTCCTGATTTAACAGTTGCTGATATTGTATAATCGTTTTTGAAATCTCCAGATAATATTCCTATTGATAAATCACCGACTTCTAGAGTTTTTATAGAGTTCATATTTTCTATTTCTGTAGAAATTTCTGAGTTAGAAGGGAGTGAAAATGAATCGGTTTTCCAGAATCCGCTTTCATTGTTAAAAATTAAGTTAATTGTTTCGGTTCCATATTCTAATGTTCCGTTTTCTGATGCGTCTTTTCTTGTTTCTACAAAAACAAAAAAGTTTTTATCTTTTGTCAATAATGTAGGAACTGTTGTTATTATTAGATCATCTTTTGTGTCGCCCATTAATGATTCGACTGTTCTATCGAAAACTTCCCATGCTGTTTCAGTGAAGTTTGTTGGGTGATCGTATCCCCAGAAAACACTATTTGTGTTTACTTTTACAGATGTGTAATAATCGGTTGATTGCCCAGAAGGTTTTCCATAAGAATTAATGGTTCCGTCACTTCCGGAGAAAACTTTGATTTCAAAGTTTTGATCATAAAAGTCATGTGCCCCTTCGTATAATCCTTTTGTTTCATAGTTGTTTGTATCGGTAACATATCCGTTTTTGTGGATGATTGTGTTGTTTGGGAATAATGAATCAACTATTTCTAAAGTGATTGAACAAGGTTCTGTTGATGTGTAGTGTATTGAGTTAAAACTTGCAAATACTTTTTTTCCTGTGGATGCGGATTTTATCTCTTGACAGAAATTTTCTAATCCTTCTGTATTACTACCTAAAAATATCATGTCGATGTCCGCTAGGGCATCTGTCCACACAACTGTGCTTTCATCTACACTTAGGTCATCGATTGTTTTCACTTCGTAACCCAATCCTTTCAATCTTGAACAAAATGCAGAATCTTGTAGATTTAATTCAGAACAGTCTGTTCCGAGTCCAGCTGTCTTGTTTGAGATGTAGAGGACAGATTTTGCTGAAACTATCGGTACGATTAAGAATAATATTAAAATAGAGCATAATAGCATCTTTTTCATGAATATACTGTCTAGAGGAATCTTATATAGGTTTCGCAAGGATAATTGATAGTTCTTCCCATGGGATTTTCTTTTTTGCGATGATTTCTACGGTAAATCCTTGCTTTTTTAGGAGATTGAGGGCTGGGGTTTTGGTTAGGGATGAAATGAGCAGGAGGATTGATCCGTTGGGGATTAGGTGTGCTTTTGCTTGGGTGATGAATCTAGCGATAGTGTTTCCCTCGGCCCAAGTCTCTTTACCGTCAATATTATCGTTATCAGGCAAATACGGTGGATTGAAGAAAATTAGGTCGAATTTGTTAGAGACGTTCTCGAATAAATCTGATTGGAAGGCTGTTAATTGAACGTTGTTCATCTGGGCGTTTTTTAGAGTTGTTGAGATGGCAGAAGGATTGATATCTACGGAAGTGATTTTAGCTCCTAACTTGGAAGCCAGTATTGATAGGAATCCAGATCCACATCCTATTTCTATAGCTCGCAACTTAGTTGCTCGTGGTTTTATGAATTTTTCTAATGCCTCAGCCATTAGCTCAGAATCTTCTCGCGGAGAATACACTGAAGAAGGATCATCTATTTTGAGGTTTTTATAATAAAACATTATAATTATTTACATGGCAATAGATAAAATAGTTAATATAGATCAAATTCTTTTCCAGAAAATCAATTTAGGTATGTCAAATCCGTTTTTTGATTCGCTGATGCCTATTATAACAAAGTTTGGTTCTCTTTTTTTCTGGACTGTTATTGCTGGATATTTGATTTTGAAGAAAAAAGTGGCTGGGGCTACACTTGGATTGGGGCTTTTGATTAATAGTGTGATTATTTTTGTTGTTAAGAATTTAGTAGCAAGGGGTAGGCCCGAAACCGTGTTGGAGGGAATTAATACGCTTCTTTGGGAAGGGGATTTTTCATTTCCTTCTGGACATACATCAACTGCTTTTGTGGGAGCTGTTATAATGGGACATTATTTTCCAAAGTATAAGCCAGTGTTTTATAGTTTGGCAGGATTAGTAGCGCTGAGTAGAGTTTATATTGGTGTTCATTATCCATTAGATGTGTTGGTTGGGGTGGCTATTGGTGCACTTGTTGGGAAAGTTGTTTTGCAGTTGCCTGTTACTAAATATAGTAAGAAGTATGGGTTTGTGAATGATTTGAGGCTTTAATATTTTCTGTAGATATTGTCTATAGCTGCTTCGCAGAAATATTACCGTAAGCTTTAAATACTTTCATTTACAACTTTCAGTATATACCGAAAGCTTAGAAAGTAAAATTTTTGGATATGTGTTGATGTTTTAGGTTGATGAATATGTCTGTGAATAAAACTCCTAGAGATGAGTTCAAAGAACTTATACGAGATAATGTTAAGGCTAATGGGATGGACGAGCTTTCTTCTCGGTTGATAGCTACACTGTATGTTAGTACAAAAGAGATTTCTTTAGAAGAGTTGGCTAAAAAAACAGGTTATAGTTTGTCTTCTGTTTCTACTTCATTGAAGACGGTTGAGCGGTTTGGGTTTATTAAGAGAATGAGAAAACCAAAGTCAAAGAAAGTTTATTTTTATATGGAAAAGGATCTTATGGCGGTTGGTTTGCGATTAATGAAAAGAAAATATGAAAAAGTTATTTTACCTTCTAAGAAAAAATTACCAGAGATAATTAGTAGGTACAAGAAATTAAAAAGCAAGACATCAAAAGAAGAGTTAGAAATACTAAAAAATTATCATAAACAGATTGTGATTTCACAGGGAATGATGGAAAAGATGATTGCAATGATTAATATGTTAGATAAAATAAAGGGCAAGTGATACGTATACCTTTTTGGTAAAATTTAAGTGGAGTTAATATTATGGCAAAAAAACCAGTAATTGAATTGAAAAATGTTTGGAAGATTTATCGTATGGGTGATGTAGAGGTACCTGCACTTAGAGGTTTGAATTTAAAAATATACCCACAAGAATTTGTTGCTATTATTGGAGCAAGTGGTTCTGGTAAATCAACTGCTATGAATATGGTAGGGTCTTTGGATATACCGACTAGAGGAAGTGTTTACTTGGACGGTATTGATATTTCTCATATGGATGAAAGTGATTTGGCTCAAGTGAGAGGGAAGAAAATTGGTTTTATTTTTCAGCAGTTTAATTTGTTAACAAATTTAACAGCTTTGGGAAATGTTATGATGCCTATGATTTTTCAGGGCATTTCAAAGGAGGAACGACTTGAAAAAGCTGAAAATCTTTTAAAGTTGGTTGGTTTGGGGGAAAGAATGACTCATAGACCTAAGGAAATGAGTGGTGGTGAACAACAAAGAGTTGCTATTGCTAGAGCGTTGGCGAATGATCCAGAAATAATTTTAGCAGACGAACCAACTGGGAATTTGGATAGTAAAACAGGTAAAATGATAATGGATTTGTTAGTCAATTTAAACAAGAAAGAAAAAAAGACAGTGATTATTATTACACATGATACTAAAATTGCAAATGTTATGGAAAGACGAGTTAGGTTGTTTGATGGTAAGATAGTAAAATGAATATATGTGTATAGGCGATAATATGTTAATTGAATATTTAAATTTTGCGTATCAGAGTGTTACGCACAGAAAAACAAGAAGCTTTTTGACAATCATAGGAATATTTATTGGAATTGCAGCTGTGGTTTCTTTGATGTCAATCGGTGCAGGATTGCAAGATGCTGTAAATGAACAGTTTGAGCAGATGGGTTCAAATAAAATAATGATTATGCCTGGTGGAGAGGGTGGAGTTGGGATGATGAGTGCGTTTACATCATCAATTATTTTAGATGATGACGATTTGAAATTGATAAAAAAGGTAAGGGGTGTTGGTGAGACAGCTGAAATGATAATGAAGACAGCGCCTGTTAAATTTAGAAAACAAACTAAACATAAACTTATAATTGGAATGCCTCCTGGTTCAGCTGGTGAGATGTTTAAGGACATGTCAGGTTTTGATATAGAGCAAGGTAGGGAACTTCGAGATGATGATAAGTATAAGGTAGCGATAGGAATAGACGTATCAGAAATTATGTTTGATAGGGAAGTCGATGTTGGGGACAGACTTAATATTCAGGGTTATGATTTTGATGTTGTTGGTGTGTATGGAAGAATTGGAAATGCTCAAGACGATAGTCAATTATATATTACAATGGATATCGCACGGGATATTTTTGAAGAAGAAGATGAGATATCAATGATTATGTTGGAAGTTAGAGATGGTTTTGTACCAAATGATGTAGCTCAGGACATTAAGGAGGAATTACGAGATAAGCGTGATGAAAACGAAGGGGAAGAAAGTTTTACTGTTCAAACTTCTGAACAATTATTGAGTAGTGTTAATGATCTTATGGGAATAGTTCAGATTGTTGTTATAGGAATTGCTGCGATTTCTATTGTGGTTGGTGGAATAGGAATTATGAATACTATGTATACGACTGTTATGGAAAGGACAAGAGACATCGGTGTTATGAAGGCAATAGGTGCGAGAAATAATGACATATTACTTATATTTTTGGTAGAGTCTGGTATGATGGGATTGTTAGGAGGGGCGATAGGCTGTGGTATTGGTATAGGTCTTGCTAAAGGAGTAGAGGTAATAGCAGCTGGTTCGGGTTTTGCAATGCTTAAGGCGTCAGTTACATGGGAGTTAATATTATTTGCATTAGGTTTTTCGTTTTTGATAGGTGCTATATCAGGAACATTGCCTGCTAAGCAGGCTTCTGATATGAAACCTGTAGATGCGTTGAGGTATGAATAAGATTAAAAAGAAATGTTTTTGAAAATGAAATTAAAAAATAAAATTATAATTGGAGTGTGATTTGAATGAAGAAAAATTTTGTATTGGTGGCGTTACTTTGTTTAGTTATGTTTGCTAACGTGGTAGTAGCTACTACAAGTACACTATCAACTGAATATGTGATTGCTGATAGTGAAATACATCCAGGAGGAGAAACTACTGTGACATTTACAGTAACGAATCCAAGTACAACAGTTGAAATGCGTAGTATAGAAATTTTCCTAGTTGCTGGAGACGGGTTAGAAGTTTCACCTAAAAGTGTGAATGTTGGTGGGTTAGCAGTTTTACAATCGAAAGATGTAACTGTTGTTGTAAAAGCAGATGGTGATTCAGATACATCAATTGTAAATCTAAATGCTAATGTTAAGTATTATCCGGGAACATCATCTCAGAAAACACTTAGTGTTAATGTGCCGATTACAATAAAGAAATTACCATCTTTACAGATCTTAGGAGCAGATTATGATAAGGTAGTTGGTCCAGGATCTAGTATTGTAATGAATTTGTCTATTAAAAATAATGGTGAAGGAACTGCTAAGGATGTGCAAATTGAATTGGGTGAATCAGATGCATTCGTTGCAGAAACAAATGATGCATACATTTCAAGTATACCTAAATTTACAAAAGGTGTTGCTCAATTTGAAATTACAATTGATCCCGACACTGAGGTGGGTGTGTATAGTGTTCCGGTTACAATAACTTACATGGATGAAAATAAGGGGAGTACATATACAATAGAGAAAAATTTTGGATTGAAAGTTACAGGATCAAAGGACTTTATTATAATGGTTGAAGAGCAAAGTGGTCTTGTTCCAGGAAGTAGAGGAACTGTTATTGTGAGAATATCAAATGCAGGTACTACATCAGCAGAGTATTTGTCAGCTGGGTTTGGAGACAATTTAAAATATTTGGGAAGTGTTGATTCAGACGATTATGAAACAGAAACATTTGTATTTGATGTGCCTAGTGATACTGAATGGGGAATGCAGGAATTAGACTTTACAATGAAATACAAAGATCCATTTAGCAATGAGTATAATGAAAATTACACTGTGAAGTTGATGATAACAGATCCATTTAGTAATGTTATCTTTGGAATAATTGGATTTGTCTTTTCGTTGATCCCATTAGGAATTGGATTGTTGGTTGTGTATTTCATATACAAAAAGTTTTTCAAAAAGAAGGAACATCCACATAAAAAGAAATAATTGTATTTTGATGCGAGGTGGGTTATCTATACCTGCTTCGCAGTAAATATTATTTTGCAGCTGAAATTATCTCAATGACGTCACGATTTTTTAATTTATGTTCTTTGCCTATTTTCATTTTTGTTCTTATGTCCATTGCGAATAAGAAATGTTTTGCTAGATCTGAATGTATATGATTTGCAAAGCTGTAAGCAGTTGTGTTTGGGGGAAGTAAGAAACAATCAGGTAACCTGTTTCCTTCTCGGTCTTCTAATTTTTTCATACCACCTGGGAAAATTGCAATGTATTTTAGAAAATCGAAAACAGCTTTGTCTAAAACTTCTTGGACACCTGTTGTTTTCCATTTTTCTAGGAATTTTTTTATGTGATTCAGACCAGCGATTTGTTTTTCATTTAATTTTTTAGGGTCTATAATTTTAAAATCTGAGCTCCCGGGTAAATAATCTATTAATTGTTTTTCTGATGCTTCACGTAGAGCGAGCTCAAAGTCAGCTGCGCATGGAATAAAAGTATAATTTGGGAAAGTTGTTTTTAGTTTTTCATAGTTTGCTTTGCTTGTAGGCAAATCAATTTTGTTGCACGCTACCAATATAGGTTTAGTTGCTTTTCGTAATTCTATTGCTAGAGAATACATATGATCTTCTGTCCAGCTTAGTGGATGATCTTTATCTAAGTTTAAATCATCACATGCTTTGTCTATAATTTTTTCTGTTACTTTGAATGATGACATTTGTTCTGCTAGCGCGGAGGAAATATCTATTTTGTTTTGTTGTATTTTTCTAGCGAATTTTTGCCATCCTTTTTTTAGAATTGATAAATACCATCTGTCAAGCTCTTCTTCTAAAAATTTAATATCGTTAGTTACATCGTGGCTTTCGCATGGCTCGCCTTTTTCGTTGCTTGTACCAGAACAGTCTATAACATGAATTAAAATATCTGCTTGATTTAAATCGTTTAGGAATTTATTTCCTAAACCTTTTCCTTCATGTGCGCCAGGGATTAGACCTGCAACATCGACTAGTTCTATAGGAACAAATCGAATGCCTTCTTTACAGTAGCCGTGGCGTGGGTTACATTGGGTATTAAAATCTCGGCAAGCGCATTTTACGCGGACGAAGCCTGTTCCTGTGTTAGGTTCGATTGTTGTGAATGGGTAGGAAGCTGTAGGCACACCCGCTAAAGTGGATGCATTGAAAAATGTGCTTTTTCCTGAACTGGGTTTTCCTACTAGACCAATTAACATAAGATCAGTATGGATGGCTAACCTTTTTAATCTTGACTACTACAGTTCTTTTATGAGAATTGCTATTGTGGATAAGAAATATTGTAAGCACGAGAAGTGTCAAGAGGAATGTGTACATGTATGTCCGATTAATAGGGCTGGGGATAAATGTGTCTATATTGGGGAAAATGAAAAGACAGGAAGGCCACTTTCTGTTATTGATGAGGGGTTCTGTACTGGTTGTGGGCTTTGTGTGAAAAAATGCCCATTTGAAGCGATTATGATTGTTAATACTCCTGAAGCGTTGAAAGAAGAGCCGATTCATAGGTTTGGACAAAACGGATTTACACTGTTTAGATTGCCTTTTCCATCTCAAGGAGTTGTGGGATTGCTTGGGCCAAATGGGGTTGGAAAGACAACAGCTTTGCGAATACTTTCGGGAGAAATAAAACCTAATCAAGGAAAAGAACAAGCTGTGAATTTTGCAGAGTTTGTTACAAGTTTTAGGGGAACTGAACTTCAAGATTACCTAGAGCGATTGGAGGAAGGAAAATTAAAAGCTGTTGTTAAACCACAGATGGTTGATGTTTTAGCTGGGGTGGAAGGGACAGTGGAGGATCTTTTGGAAAAGTTTAATGAGCGTGGGAAAAAAGATGAGATAATTAAAAAGCTTTCTTTGGAAACTGTGTTGAAAAGAGAATTGAAAAATCTTTCAGGTGGGGAATTGCAACGAGTGGCTATAGCGGTTGCAGTTTCAAGGGATGCAGATATTTATTATATAGACGAACCTTCTAGTTACTTAGATGTTTTCCAGCGGTTGAAAGTTGCACGTTTGTTGAGAGAGCTTTCTTTGGAGAAGGAGGTTATGGTTGTTGAGCACGATTTGGCAACTTTGGATTTACTTGCGGATCGTATACATATTTTTTATGGTATTGCTGGGGCTTATGGTATAGTTACGAAAAATTATTCTACTCGGGTGGGAATTAATACGTTTTTGGACGGTTACATAAAGGAAGATAATGTTAGGATGCGGAAAGAATCGTTAGATTTTAATAAAATTCGAAAGGACATGGAAGTTTCTCCAGTGAAAGTTATTGAATGGGGTGAATTGAAAGTTGATCTTGGTGGATTTTCATTGGGTGTTAAATCTGGTAGTTTGCGAAAAGGCGAAACTTTAGGAATTTTCGGGGCAAATGCTTTGGGTAAAACAACATTTGCGAAAATTTTAACTGGGGAATTAAAACTGGGTAATAGCAATAAAATCGGCGAAGTGTCAGGGAAAATTACTGGTGAAGTAAGGATTTCTTATAAACCACAGTACATTTCTTCTATGAACGAAAAAGTTATTGATCACTTACAAAAAGAAATAGATATTGGTTGGAATGATTTTGTAAATGAAATAATAACTCCGTTAGGAATTGGTAGATTAATGGAAGCTGATTTGAATACTCTTTCTGGTGGGGAATTACAACGAGTGGAAATTGCAAAGTGTTTAGGGAAGGAGGCGGAAGTTTATCTTCTTGACGAACCTTCTGCTTATTTAGATGCTGAGCAGAGAGTGATAGCTTCTAAATTGATTAGAAAGATTACAGAAAGGCGAGAAGCTTCTTCAATGGTAATTGATCACGATTTGCTTTTCTTAAGTTATATTTCTGATAGGGCGTTGGTTTTCACAGGAACTTCAGGAGTGAAAGGAGAAGCAGAGTTGATTGGATTACAGGAAGGTTTTAATAAGTTTTTGAAAGAGGTTGGGATTACTTTCCGTACAGATCCACAAACTAAACGACCTCGTGCAAACAAACCTGATTCTCAGAAAGATAAAGATCAGCGAAGGGATAATGTTTGGTTCTCTATATAAAATCTTTCAGACGCTTTTGTGTTTTCATTTCTGTTAGGAGTTCGCTCTTTTGTTCTATCTTTTTCCATGGGGTTTTGGTTCGTTTTTTCATAACAGCAAAAGCTTCTTCTAAGCTACTAAATCTCTCTGGTGTGTTTTTGAAACAACCTCGGACAGTTTCACGCGGTACCCACACACCTAGAGGAGTGTTATAAGAAGGATCTGTTTCACGCACAACAAAAACAGTTGCTTGGCGGTGAATTTTTGTTAGGTATTCACAAATTCCTAACCTTGCTGCGTAATACCCACCTACACAGCTGGAAGCGTAGGTTTTTCTGGGTGGATAACTTTCCCAGTCGATCCATTCTTGTGAGAAAACAGTTCCTGGGTTAGAGATTTCAATTAATTGATAACTCCAGTAGCGTGGAATTAAAAGAATTTGATAATGGTTTCCTAAGTAGGTATTTGAAAAAAGTAAATATTCGGAGACTTCTGGATAACTTTTGATTTCGCGTAACATTTCTTTTGATAAATTAGAGTCAGTGGCTGTGATAGACCATTTGGTTGGGACCATGATTCGTCGGTGTTTTAAGCCTAACAAACCGGCTGAAAGTATTTTTTGGATTTGGGTGACAGTAATTTTGTTTTTATATAAATTTTTCATTCCGCCTAAAGCTTTTAGGTCTGTGTCGCTAACTACGCGATCAATCTTCTTAGGAATTTTTGGATTTTCAGTTATTGTTGCTTTTTCGATTGAAGCAGGAGAAGGAATAGGCGGGGCGAATTTGTGGTGGCTAATTTTGAAGGTGGGTATTTTCTTTAATTTTATTTCTATATCGCAGGGGCGAGCACTTTGAACAAGTTCTTTTTGGAGTTCGTTTAGACGAGAAGAAGGTTTCTTTACACTAGTTGTGAATCTGGAATAAATCATTTGTTCACGTAAGGAGAGAACTTGTTTTAAACTGATTTGTTCTTTATACCAAGTTTCAGGAGCATCGAGAATAGCTGCTTCTTTGAAGCTTTCAGTGGGGGATAAAAATCCTGTGAATACTTTTGGATATCCCCAACTACCTACGAAAATAGCTGGAGGACTGGAACCAGAAAATTCTTGTTTAAGCTCGACTTTTTTAGAAAATATGTGTTTTGGAAAAGAACGTTTCATTCTGGTTAATTGTTCCCATCAGATTTAACCATTTGTGTTCTTGTGTGGTTGTTTAAATGTTTTTGGGATTTTAGAAGGTGTATGAGTGATAAAAAAATTCGGGTTTTATTTGCACTTTCGGGTGATCAACTTGAGTTTGGTCATGAGGATTTGTATATAAGACATATTGGACCATTTGAACGTGCATATCCAGACATGCTTAGAGTTGATTATTGTGAAAGGGGTTTTACTGTTCTTTATGAAAAAATGTTAAAAAATCAATATGATGTTGTTATTTTTCATTTGTGAGGAGGGTTGACTGATGGGGAAGTATCAAATGAAAGAAAGAGAGGATTTGAAAAAATTAAAACAGTTAAACCAAAAGAAACTTTGTTGATAGGGGATTCTACATATCATCGAGGTTTAGCAAAAGAATATAGAGGATATTTTGATAAGATTGTTAATTTGACTGAAGTTACAACATTGGAATATTTGTTGATAGATTGTAAGTTGTTAAAAGACTCTGACTTTGATGAACTTTTATGAGTTGGTTTTTGAAAGGCTTGATTAACCTTTATAAGCATTAACTATACAATTATCTCAACTTGAAACATGTGTATAGACAGCAAAGCTGTTCATTTCATATGTAATGTGAGGCGATTTTATGGGTATGTATAAGTACTTAAGACAAAGTTGGAAAAGCGAAGCTACAAAAGCTTTAATGAAAGAACGAATGATTAAATGGCGAAAGGAAGAAACAGTCGTTAAAGTGGATAAGCCTACCCGATTAGATCGAGCTCATTCTTTGGGATACAAAGCAAAACAAGGATTTACAATTGTTAGAGTTAAAGTTGGAAAAGGAGCTGGAAAGCGAGAGCGGAAAGTTCGGGGTAGAAAACCTTCTAAAATGGGTCAATATTCTATGCCTTCTAAGATGGGTAAAAAGCGTGTGGCAGAAGTTCGTGCAGCTAAGAAACACCCAAATATGGAAGTTTTGAATGCTTATTATGTAGCTGAAGATGGTCAGCGATTCTGGTTTGAGGTCATTCTAGTAGATCCTCATCATGGCGGAGTTAAGAATAATCCTAAATATAATTGGGTTGGAAAGCAGAGTGGTCGTGCTTATCGTGGTAAAACTGCGGCAGGTCAGAAAGCTAGACAGCTTGGACGAGGAAGAGGCTTTACTCACGTTCGAAAATAGGCCACTTAGGTGCCTATATTAAAGCTTAGAAATTAAATTCTTTATAGGTGATACTATATGATAGCTATAGTTCATCGTGGTCGAAATGATATGGAGTGAATATTATGGATTTTACAGATTCGCAAGTTTTTACAAACGTTTGCATTGGTGATGACAGTATTGAAGATATGGTTAGCTTTGCGAAGGATTTAGGATATACACAGATTGTGGTTAATTGTAATTATGACGGTGGGGATTTTCGAGAGTTTTTGAAGAAAGTTTCGGAAGTGAAAGTCGAAGGGATTGATATTGTCGCAGGGATTTCTATTGATGCTAAAGATGGGAATGATTTGAAACAGAAAATTTCAAAAGTTCGGGATCTATTTTTAGTGGTTATAGTTCGGGGTGGTTTGTATAATGTTAATCGCGCTGCTTGTGATGATGCTCGGGTAGATATTTTATTGAATCCACATGCTGGAAGAATTGATAATGGTTTAGATGAGCCGTGTTTGAGAGCTTGCCGAAAAAACGGAATTGCTATTGGGGTGAATTTCCGGCCGATTTTAAAATCATATCGAAGACAGCGAGCTTTTCTTTTACAGAATGTTGCTACTAACTTGGAGCTTTGTCAGGCGATGAAAGTTCGAGTTGTTGGGTGTTCAGGTGCGCAAAATAAATGGGAATTACGTGATCCTAGACAGTTAGTTTCAATATCAGATAGTTTTGGATTGGATTTGGGAAGAGGGTATTCATCGCTTACAACTACACCAAGAGAAATCATTGAAAAGAATCGAAAGATACTTGCAGGCGAGGCTGTGCGTGGAGTGAAAGTTATAGGAGATTGAATGTATAGTATATAGTAAGAAAATTGGTAAAGTATTATGGTGAACTATTATGGCAGATAAAAAACCGAAATTTTTGAGTCCGACACTTAGGTATAGGAAACGTTATGTTGCTTACAAAGTTATTTCTGAAAAGAATGTAGAATTTCAGGATTTGTATAATACTATTTGGAAATCTCTTATTGAATATTTGGGTGAAAAGGGTGTGTCTGAAACTCGGATCTGGGTAATAAAAAATACCTATGACACTGAGAAAAAAATGGGATTGATTCGTTGTGCACATACTGGAACAGAAAATGTTAGGGCAGGACTTTCTTTTGTGCAAAAAGTTGGGGATGTTCCTGTTGTTGTTCAGGTGGTAGGAGTTTCTGGAACAATCAAAGCTGCAAAGCAAAAGTTTTTCGGCGAAAGAAGTTTAGAAGCATTTACTTAACGTTTAATAACAATCAGTTTCTTATTATCTTGGTATGATACTTAATGGTAATTTTAAATCTTCCTATGTTAATTGGATAATTGCTGCAATCTTTTTAGTGGTTGTTGCGAATTTTGTGTTTCAAGCTATTCTCCCGTTTGGTACTGCTTTTGATATCCAGGCGACAACAACACCGTTGTTGTTTGTTGTGGTTGGTGGTGGGTTATTTATTTTTGGTTTTAAAAGCTATTCAAAGAAAAAACTTATTGAAAATATTCCAACATCAAGAATTAGGTCGGTGGCAGGTGGGTTGGTAGAGGTTAAAGGTAAATCGGCTGTATTCAAAGAGAAAATAAAAAGTTTATTGACAAATAAAAATTGTATTTATCATAAAACTGTAGTTGAGAAATATGTTAAGAGTGGGAAAAGTTCTAGCTGGGTTCCAATATTTCATCGAGAAGATAAGCCTGTTTTTTATGTTAAAGATAGTACAGGAAAGATTTTAGTTAAACCTGATGAGGCAGAATTTGATTTAAAACCAAGTTTTAATTTTACAACAAATGTTTTTAATGTTCTTCCTAAAAAAATAGAAAGGGTTTTGGATAGTGAAAATATTCATTATAAAAATATTTTTGGAATGCATTATACATTGAGATTGGCTGAGTTTACAGTTCCTGTTGGTTCAGATGTTTATGTTATGGGTAAGGCTGTTCCTAGCGAATTTAAGAAAGGCAGAGAAGAAGACGCTTTGATGATTGATGTAGATAAGGAAAATGGTGTTTTCTATATTTCTAATAGAGATGAGAAGGATGTTACTTCGCATTTGACAAATATGTTTTTGTTTGGTGTCGGTGTTGGGGGGTTTATGATCTGTATTGGGATTTCTTTTATGTGGGCATTTTTGAGTTTTTGAATAATACGATTGTTTTATAACTTATGAATTGTTATTTATTTTATGTTTACAATGGTTGTCGGTGGTTTAGTAGTTGTAGTTGTTGGTTTTTATTTTGTTTCTATGTATAATGGGTTGATTCAACTTAAGAATAATATCAAGAAATCTCGGTCCAATATAATGGTCTTGATGAAACAACGATATAGTGAGTTGCCTAAATTGGTGCAAGTTGTAAAACGATATGTTAGATATGAGAAAAAGTTATTGAAAGATATAACAGAGGCTCGTTCTATTTATAACAAAGCTTCAACTTTGAAACAAAAAGCAGCTGCAAATAATATGTTAAGTGGGGCGTTGAAAACTTTGTTTGCTGTTTCTGAGAATTATCCTAAGTTGCAGGCAAGTGCAGCTTTCTTGAAACTACAGGATAGAATTTCTACTTTGGAAAGTCATATTGCAGATAGAAGAGAATTTTACAATGATTCTGTGAATTTGTATAATATTAAAATTCAATCAATTCCTGATTCAATGTTTGCAAATATGTTGAAGTATAAAGAAGAGGAATTGTTTAAAGCTTCGAAAAAAGAAATGGCAGATGTTAAATTAAATTTGTAGTTGCTCTATCCTTAGTGTATACTGATGAAATTGGTTTAGTATTATTGGTAAACTCACTCATGGTAAGTGATGATAATAAATTTCTTTTGTTTTTCGCTTCTGGTTACCTTTAAATATCACCAATTAGAAACAATGTACAGGTGAGTTACATGGATTCTGTACCAAATATGGGTTATGATCGAGCTATAGTTACATTTTCGCCAGATGGGCGATTGTTTCAAGTAGAATATGCGAGAGAAGCTGTTAAACGAGGAACAACTTGTTTAGGAGTTACTTTTAAAGATGGAGTTGTGTTGGCAGCTGTTAGGCCGATAAGTCCTTTGGCTATTCCAACAGTTGGAAGCGATAAGATACATCAGTTAGATGATCATTTAGCTGTTTCTATTTCTGGTTTTTTGGCAGATGGAAGAGTTCTTGTGGATGGTGCTAGGGTGAAAGCACAAGTTTACAAATTAACTTACAATGAGCCAGTCCATGTTACAGGTTCTGTACGTGAATTAGCTGATCGTATGCAATTATTTACTCAGTATGGTGGGGTAAGACCTTACGGGGTTGCGTTACTTGTGGCTGGTGTGGATGAAAAGGGACCACAATTATTTGAAATTGATCCTTCTTCTGCTTTCTATGCGTGGAAAGCACAGGCAATTGGAAAGGGAGCACCTGAAGCTTTCAAAGTTTTGCAAAAGAATTGGAAGCCTAACTTGACAGAAGATGTAGCAATTAAATTGGCAATGACAGCGCTGAAA
>Ga0233431_1002142_pt1 | contig 29186 bp, 30 predicted proteins | sample SI_118_April2016_FD_179867 | JGI IMG/M metagenome (GOLD analysis project Ga0233431, IMG submission 179867) | Seawater microbial communities from Saanich Inlet, British Columbia, Canada - SI_118_April2016_200_MG | ecosystem: Environmental > Aquatic > Marine > Inlet | place: Canada: British...
TTTCTCTATCGAGACTTCCGGCTCACCCTTTTTCATTATTGAAGATGGTTAAACAAATTATTTAAACCTTGGGATTTTACAAGACTTAATGGAAATTATAATAGATACAAATTTCGTTTTAACCTGCGCCAAGGAAAAAATAGATTTTGCTGCAATCGCAGAAGAAATAATCCCTGAAGGTGTTGAGTGGACCGTTCCCCAGCAAGTATTAGATGAACTTGGTCAATTAAAAGACAGACCCGGTATGAAAATAAAAGACAGGGAGGCTGCAAATTTAAGTTTCACCCTATTGCAGGCTATAGCCCCAAAAATTGTCAATCTTGGTAGAAATCCTAATGTAGATATTGGAATTGTAAATTATGCTTTGAAGAGTGGCGGTGTTGTGGCCACCATGGACCGTGGACTTAAGGGTAGGCTACAAAATCAGATCTTAACAGTTCGTGGAAAGAACTGGCTAGAATTAATTTAATGTAACTCACTCTATATTCTATTCTTTACTGTAAAAATAGTTTCTCATTGTCCCATACATCAAGACAAGTATCACATAACCCATAATCTCTACCCATCTTTTCATAATGACTCTCACATACATGGCAGGTCTTATCTCTGTGTAACATACCAGAATAGTCCGCCTGGTCTTTTGTTCCGTCATATTGTTCTAAAAGATTAACCAGATGGGGATTTGAATTTCTTTTCAACAAGACATCTCTCGCCTTATCTCTAGTGATTTGCCTTTGGGTATCTTGGTGTGAAATTTGAGATATCGGTTCCCATCCCGAGTCTGTTACTCTTGCTACTGGCTCAATCATCATTTCTATCATATATTAGTTATATATCATATCTTTATAAAAATTGTTGTGATGGATGCGGATAAAAATTACCTAACGTTAACGAGCGGCATCAGCTTGCTTATTTTCGAATATGTGAGAAAACCATGGAAGTTGGTGGCGTGAGGTTTAACGAGCTGCATCAGCTTGCTTTTCAATCTCGTTCTTCTTGTTCACAGCATAACTCTCATTCGAGTTTTGAGAGGCCAGGATCAACTCTTTAGCTAAAGCTTGAACAATTGTTGCCTTCTTGTTGAATGCCTTGTCATATGAGCCATGAACAAAAAATCTTAAAACCATATTTATTCTCCTTCTAGGTGAAACATCTACTGCTTGAGGGTATCTTGCTCCTCCGTATTCAAGGGAAATTACTTCATCTCGAGGAGAACCATTCTCAATTGCTTTTACAAAAACCTGTACAGGATTTTCTTTAGTTTGTTCCTCAATGATTTCGAAAGCGTCAGTAATAATTTTCATTGCTCTTGTTTGTTTTCCAGTCATCCATCCAGTAATAATCTTATGTTTTTTACCACGAGAACCTGGAATTTGGAGTAGGTTTGCTAATCTTTCAATAATGTTAACTCTGCTCTTTGTAGGGTCCCACTTAATCCTACCGTGAGACTTTAATGTTAATTTAGAATTTAAATTTATAACTCTCTTTAGTCCTGGGTCTTCTACTCTAACTTCGCTTGTATCGAATTTTCCGAATATTTTCATTGGTACCATTATCTTCGTCCTTTCTCGATCTTACCTGACCAAAGTCTATCCAATGGCTGATCGTTTACTTTAATTATTTCAAATCTAACACCTGATAAATCACCTTTTGTTCGTCCTTGTTTCCCACCAATTCTTTGAACCATAACTTCATCATGTTCATCTACAAATTTTTGAGCTAAATTTCCTGGGATAAAAGCTGTAACTTCCTTACCATTCTTAATTAACTGAACCCTACAACATTTTCTCATTGCTGAGTTTGGCTGCTTAGCTTCTTTTTGAATTTTCTTTAAAACTATTCCTTTTGCTTGAGAACTTCGTCCAATAGGATCGAACTTCAAAGTTATTCCAAGTCTCTTCTTTTTATCGACGAGTTTTCTATCTTTGAATTGCTTTCTCTTATTTTTCAATTTTCTTGCGTTCATTAATCCCATGTTATTAAATTATGGAGAAATTTTGGTTTATAAGTTTAATGCTTGTAAACTTATAGTGAAACACTTTATGTGTTACTCTAAAAAATTTGCATCAATTGAATCTTATGCTTTTAATCCCAAAAAGTCCTTTTAGTATTGTTAGTAATTCTTTTTCTCTCATACGATTTCTTCCAATCAGCGTCGCCTTTGCCTGTCTACCGCCGGTGATAGTTATCTCGTCATCTTTTAATTCTAACTTTGTAATTGAAACTGGTTCTGCTAATTTTGTAATAAATTTCAAAAGTGTTGCTTTTGTAGTTTCAGTTTCCATACCGATAACCTTTATCTTATGACCGATTCTTGCGCTAAGCATTTTGGCATTTTTAGCATTGGGCCCTATTGCCATAGTTACTTTTTTCGCAGGAACAACAAACACTAAGGCGTTATTATATTTAAAACAATATTTTGTTTCGACTCTACAAAGTTTATCAAATAGATTTAGATATCTCATAGACTGCATATCAATTGAGCCGACCATTTTACTTACGAACCGAGAAAACTTCTGAGAGGAAATCTAGATTTAATTCTTTGGCCATTTCCTTCTTTGTTTTTAGGACCACGAATTCAATTCCAGATTCTTCTAATTTGTCAACTGTTGCGTCTCTTGTATCTTTACAGATAAATACAGCACTCAAGTCTTTTTTATGCTTGATCGCTTGTTTTATACCAAAGACTGCTTTTTTTGCTTTTATAGCCTCGCTAACTTCTTTCATACTCATTTTTTGCCTCCCTTAGGTACACTCTGTGTGACCTCCTTCGCATCTGCTAATGCACCTGTAACTTTCACGTATAACCCCGGAAGGCCCGTTCCTACTGGTACTGGCTGATTAAGAATGATATTTTCGATTACGGAAGCCAATTCGTCTTTCTTTCCAGTCTTTGTAGCTTGAACAAATTGTTTATCTGGTGTTTCAAAACTTGCACGAGCTAGGATAGAACTCTTATCAGAGATTATACCCATTCGAGTAATACCTTTAACTGTACCTGATTGTGTCATTGTGTCAGCTATTAACATTGCATGTTTATCGTCAATATCTAAACCTTGTGAACTTACAACTTTTCCTACTTCCCTAATAATTACTTCTCTTGCAGCTTCAATTCCAAGTACGTTAGAAACTTCATGGATATCGTTTGTATATACTCTATTAGCATCTACGCCTTTCATCTTTAGTGTATCTTTTAGGTTGCTTCCTGCTGTTAAAATTACATAATCTTTGTCTCTTTTTGCAACTAACACTTGTGTTACCTTCTTTACACCTGATAAAATAACTTCCTTGATCTTTTCTTTTGTTCTATAAATTGTTTTGAAGTCTTCTTTTTTCATTTCAAGTACAATTCCGTCAGCTGCCTTCTTCGCCTCGAACCCCTTGTCGTTTAATACATCAACTGTTGTTGCGATTGAGATATGGGCTCTCTTCAATTTTCCTGAATCAATTGAGATTTTGATTGTTTTTGAACCAAAGTCGATTGAAATATTGCTCATGATGTCTTTTAATTTTACTTCTCTAATTTTTTCTGCCAATGTTCTTGCGTCATTCTCATTATTATGTTCTTTGTCTAGATAGATCTCCATTGTAGGCGTCTTTGGTGTCTTTCTAGCATCGAATATTTCGATAATCCTTGGAAGACCTGTTGTAACCTGCATTTCAGCTACACCAGCAGCATGGAATGTGTTTAAAACCATCTGAGTTGAAGCTTCACCGAAACTTTGAGCAGCTATAATACCTATTGCTTCACCTGGAGCTACCTTTTGGTTTTTATGTTGTGCGCTAATATCAATTCCATCAAGACCATATACAAACTGAACTATGCTTCCAGAAGCGTCCCTTACAGTTCCATCATACGCCATTACAAGATCTTGAAGTGCATTTGCTAATCTTCTGTATAGGTAACCGGACTTTGGAGTTCTAAGGGCAGTATCCATTAAACCATCTCGACCAGTCATTGCACCGAAGAAAAATTCTGTTGGTTTCATACCAGTCATGAATGAACTTTCAATGAACCCTCTTGATTTTGGAGATAAATCTCCCTTTTTGAAAAATGGTAATGTTCTTTCTGTATAACCGAAATCAATTCGCTTACCGTTTAATACCTGCTGACCAACAGAACAAGCAATCTGTGTCACATTAAGCATGGAACCTCGAGCTTTTGCCTTAATCATTTTATTTACATTATTGTTTTTTGGGAATTCCTTCTCTACTACTTTACCGATCTCTGTTCTAACTTCATTTAATACTTGTAGAATTTTTAACTCTCGACTTTCTTCCGCGTCTCTTCCTGGTAATAATTCTAAGGAACCATCGTAATATTGTTCAACGATCTTCTGGGTTTTTTCTTCTGCGCTAGCCACAACAGATTGAGTCTTTTTCTTAATAGAATCACTTACTGTTAAATCTTTTACAGAAACTGTAAAACCACTTCTCGATAAGAAATTTACACCAAGGGCAAAAACTTTTCTTAGAATCTCCATTGTTTCATCTCGTGAAATTTTACTATCAATTGTTTTTAGGTCGCTTCCAGATTCTTTTCTAAATCCTATAGCTGTCATACCTTTGCCTTGGAATTCTTTTGGTAAAACACTGTTGAAGATTTTATCTCCGTCATTCGTCTTATTCAATGTGAAATCAGTTTCTCCTGTGGAATACAATAGTTGCGAAGCGTCTGCTTTTGAAAGTTCAGACTCGTTTAACATAAAATTTCCTGTTGCTGCATCATCAATACAACCCATAAGATTCATATTCGTCTTTGGGGAGAAAAGATGATTATTTGCATTAAGTAAAATCTTTGCTTCTGCTAATGCTTCTTCAGATTGGGGACCATGTATCTGCATCTCATCACCATCAAAATCTGCGTTATATGGATTACAAACAGCTGGATGCATTCTAAGAGTTTTAGAAGGTAAAACCTTTACGAAATGTGCCATCATAGAAGCTCGATGCAAGGAGGGGTATCTTTGGAATAAAACTACATCCCCATCCACCATGTGTCTCTCTACGATATAACCTTGCTCAATTTCTTCTGAAAGTGTTTCTCTTAAGTCTTCTGTAATTCTTTTTCGCTTTCCATCAGGCCTTAATATATAATTTGCCGAAGGATACTCTGTTGCTAAAATTAATTTCTTACATCTTTCAATATTTAGGCTAGTTACTTTTTCTGCAACTGTAATAGTCTTTGCAATTTCAAACGGTACTCCTACCTCATTAATCTTTAAGTTTGGGTCTGGAGAAATAAGTGTACGTCCAGCATAATTAACTCGCTTACCTGCAAGATTCTTTCTAATTCTACCTTCCTTACCCTTTAGTCTCTCTGTAATTGTTTTTAATGGCTGACCAGATCTATGTCTTGCTGGTGGTACTCTTGCGATAGAATTGTCAAAATATGTTGTAACGTGATATTGGAGTAAATCCCACAAGTCTTCGATAATTACTTCAGGTGCTCCTGCGTTTAAATTTTCCCAAAGTCTTTGATTCGCTCTGATAATATCTGATAACTTATGTGTGATATCGTCTTCACTTCGCTCTCCACTTTCTAGTGTTATTGAAGGTCTAACTGTAACTGGTGGAACTAAAAGGCTTGTTAGAATTGCCCATTCAGGACGAAGAGTAGGAGCATTGATCCCTAAGATTTTCAAATCTTCCTCTGGTACTTTTGCTAATCTTTCTCTAATCTCTGTTGGAAGAAGTCTTGTTCTACCGATTTTAAAACTAGAAGGTTTTTCGATCTTTACTTTTTCTTGGATAATATTACAGTGTGGACATTTCTTTCCATCTTTTGCTTTCTTGATTCTATCTTTTAATCCTTTCTTTAAGTATTTCTCTTCCTTAATTAGAACTTTACCACAAGCTTCACATGTGCTTCTTAAAACAAGGTCAATTATTGGTAGATATTTAATATGTAAAATTGGACGTGCAAATTCGATTATACCTGGATGTCCTAAACATTCTTTTAATCGACCACCACAAGTTCTACATCTAACACCTGGGTCAATTGCACCAAGTTTCAAATCCATTAAACCACCGTCTACTGGATATCCGTCAATATCATAAAGCTCAGGAGTCACAATTTTTGCAACACTTAATTTCTTAATTTTCTCTGGGCTTAAAAGTGAGAAAGTTAAACTTGAGATTTTTTTCTTTACAATTTCTGCCATTTTATGAGTATTTATTTTTTAATTCGAATTTAGTTAATAAATGTAATCCCTGTAATTCTTCGATCAAAAGTTTGAAGGCATAACTTACTTCTACTGGCTCTACTTGGTTTGAGCTACATAGACTACAAACTCTCTTCTTATGGATCTGGTCGTCAATTGCCATTCCTCCACACTTAGTACATAAATGGATTACAACTTTATCAGAATCATATCTTTCTTTCAGTAGAAGGGATGCTCCATGGCCTACTAAAGCCTGTTGCTCCATTTCACCTAATCTTAATGCACCACCACGAGATCTACCTTCTATTGGTTGTCTTGTTAGAAGTGCAATCTTACCAGAAGCTCTTGCGTGCATCTTATCAGCTACCATATATTTTAATTTCATATAAAACATATTACCTACAAAAATCTTTACAGGCATTCTTTGACCAGTAATACCATGATAGAATGTTTCTTTGCCATCTTCTCTAAATCCTAATTTCTTTAAGTTAGCTTCTAAGCTGTCTAGTCCTTCATCGGAGAAAGGAGAAGCGTCTACTATTCTTCCGCTAAGCGAAGCTACTTTCCCACCTAAAATATCTAATAAATAACCTACAGTCATACGTGAAGGCACACCGTGGGGATTGAAAAGAATATCTGGTCTAACTCCTCTTGACGTAAATGGAATATCTTCTTCTTTAGCGATTGCTCCAACAATACCCTTCTGCCCATGTGGAACTGAAAATTTATCTCCTAATTCTGGTATTCTTAATTCTCTAGCTCTTACTTGGACGATTCTATTACCTTCTCTATCTTGAGTAATGAATACTGCATCAATTGTTCCGAATTCTTCTTGACGAATTGCAACAGAATTTTCCTTTTTAGAGTGGATTGAAATTTCTCTAGCTTCACTTAAGAATTTTGGAGGAGAAACTTTACCGATTACAACTTCTCCTTCTTTTAGATCTGCCTCAGGGTAAACGATTCCGTCGTCTTCTAAATATCTATAACTTTCTTCAGTTCTATAGCCAGATGTATCTTTTTCTGGAATTAAAATTTCGTCTCGAAGACCACCTGCGTAGTTTAGCTCTATAGTTGTATATGGTTTTAATCTAGAACTTCGTCCGAATCCTCTTTCGATTGATCCTTTATTCAAAACAATACTATCTTCAATGTTATAACCGTTATGTGGCATAATTGCAACAACTACATTTTGACCAACTGGATGTACATCTAATGTGTCATATACGAAACTTCGAACAACTGGACGTTGTGGGTAGTGTAAAATACTTACATCTGTGTCTACTCTTACTGGATAATTTGCTGCATAAATTCCTAAACCTTGTCTATATGCACGAGAACCACCTTTAACCATACGCGCAGGAGGATTGTGATTTGCGAAAGGTATCATGGAAACTGCTAGGCCTAGTGCATCAATCTTATCAATTTCTAAATGTGTATGTTCGTCTGTTAACTCTTCTTCTTCGAACCCTATATAACAACCTTCTTCTTCACTTGCATCTAAATATTCGATTAATCCTTGGTTTAGAAGATCTTCCCAGCTTAATGAACCTTGTTTTACCATCTCTAAATGCTCATCTTTCAATTTTGGCTTTCCATCTTCTACAACGATTACTGGACGCATAACTCTTCCAATTTCTGTTGATATGAAAACTGTATCAAGATGTTTTTCAAATTTAACTGAAGTTTCAATAGGTAATTTGCCATCTCTTCTCTCTGTTTTTACAGTTTGTACGAATTCTTCGGGTGACTGGATAGCTCCTATGAATCTGCCGTTATAGAATACATCGAATTCGCCTTCCTCATGGAACATACCTGCTTTTTCTAAATGTCCTAAAAATTCTTTGTCGTCCATTGCAACTCTAGTAGAAATTCTTGCTAGAAGTGCTAAGTTTTTTCTTAAACCAATTTGAGTTCCTTCTGGAGTTTCTACTGGACAGAATCGACCATAGTGTGTTGGATGTACAGTCCTTGCAGCAAAGTTTTCTTGCTCTCCTGGGAGAGTAGAAGTAACTCTTTGTAACTGACTCATAACTGCGAAAGAATTGTTCTTATCCATATTCTGAGTAACACCACTTCGCTCTCCGATCCAAGAACCAGTTGCAATTGCAGACTCAATTCTATGTGAGAAGAAAGTAGATTTTGCTAGCGTTTTAATAGAATAGAATTTTCTTCTCTTTACAGTTTTCTGTAAAGAATGTTGAACTTCTCGTAACAAAATATTTAGGTTAACTCTGAATAGGTCTGACAATAAGTCCCCTGATAAACGGATTCTTTTATTGGCATAATGATCTTTATCTGTCATAGAATCTTCTGGACGTTCTTTTGCTACATAATAATGTTTTAAGAATTTACATAAAGTCTTTGCCTTTTCTACACGAGATTTCTTGTCCAATCCGATGTGCGGTAAAAAGTATGAATCAATTCTTTGCTTTACTCGGTCTAAAATTTCCTTTTGAGTTCCTTGAAGAGAAGATTTTTCTGCAATCCACATTAAAGCATCTTGCTCATTTGCCAAAGACGCAAATTCATAAAGGTTAACAATTAAACTGTCTGTTTGCTTTCCAACTAACTTTGAAATTTCAGCGTCGCTTGTTAGCCCTAATGCTTTCAACAAAACAATTACTGGTATATCTCTGAATCTGGAGAAACTAATGTCCATTATACCTTCATTATTCTCGTTAATTGAAACTGGGATCTTGTAAGCCCCTCTTTGAGAAAATATTCTAAGTAATAAAATCTTCTTTATCTTTTGTCTTTCGATGAATGTTTGATTACTTGCTAAATCTTCTGCCATAATCATAATTCTTTCATTACCATTGATTAAGAAATATCCACCTGGATCTTTTGGATCAACAAAATTAGTAATTAATTCTTCTTCTGATAAATCTGCTAAGTTACATGCCTGACTTCGAACCATTATCGGCATTCTACCTAATTGCACAGTAGAACTTTCTGCTTGACCACCGTAATTAATACTCATCTCCATTTTGATTGGAGCAGAATAAGTTAAATTTCTCAGTCTAGCTTCTGCTGGAGAAATTGGTTTTATTGAACCGTCTGACTCAACAATATTTGGCTTCTCAACTGTTACTTTACCTAATTTGATCTCAAAATCTTCGTTTGGAAGACCGTCTGACAATTCTGTTACTATTTCTTGAAGCCTTTGCTCAATGAAATTATTGAAAGATCTTATGTTAGATTCAACTAGAGAATGGTTCTTTAAATATTCTTTAACTAAAATGTGTTCTTTATCCATTAGATTACAACCCTAAAATAGGTCTCCTCCTTTCTTTCGATTTTTATTACGTCGCCCTTTGTACATTCAAGATCTAATCCAGAATCCTTTTGAGAAATTTTTGGTAATTGAACTAGCGCTATGTTGTGTTCACTTAAAACCTTCTCGACCATTTCTGGTTCCAGTTTTGTTTGTTTGGGTTGAAGCTCGTGCATTATTATATTAACTAGTTTAGATATAAAAAAGTGAAAAAATGCCTTTAAAAACCTTTTGGTATAACCGAACTGTGATAAAGTTTTGAGGGTCCTTGATTAGCTGGGAGTTTTTTTAATTCCGCTGTAGGATATCAATATTTTAGGTCAATTCTTTTGATAATAATATAACTGCCATCTTCAAGACAATAAAAAATCCCGAGCGTCTTTGCTTTGAATTTGAACTTAGGCTTATATTTATTTAAATATTTTTTTGCTTCTTCCAGTTTTTCTTCGGTAACATCTTCTAAGGCAACACTAGAATGAAATTTTATATTTTCACCTTCAAATTCGCTAGGCTTAATTTTATATTTTTTATTAATATCTTTTAAAATACGAAGGTGTAAATCCTTGAGTGAAGAATTTTCTTTTACATCAAGAAAAATTACTTTTGGTTCGAAATAATTAAAACCATTTAATTCAATATCAAAAGGCTTAATTTTTTTTGCTAGAGATTCAATATAACTGATAAATTGATCAAGCTTGTCTACATCAAAAGGTGTTTTGACTGTAATGTGGGGACTTTGTTTTAAGCCCCAGCATAAACCAAATTTTTCACAAAGCTCCAATTCTATTTGCCGAGCGAAGTTATGGCTTTCATCATCTAAAAGTACTGCGAAACCTATTCTCATATAATTAATTGCGTTATTAATATATATAAATCATTTGTTAACCAGCTAGGTGGTGGAATTGAATATAATATAATACGATCATAAATAAGGTTTATAAAGGGTGGACTTTTTTAGTATCTATGTCAAAAATCATTGTGATCAATTCTGGGAAAGGTGGCGTCGGTAAAACGACTACTGCAATTAACCTCGGTGCTGGGTTGAATAAACTCTCTAAGAATGTCGTTGTTGTGGATGCAAATTTGAATACTCCGAATATCGGAATTCACCTTGGAGCTCCAATAGTTCCAGTAACATTAAATCATGTACTAAAAGGTAAGGCTGATATTGAAGAGGCTGTTTATGAACATTCTTCTGGGACTAAAATAATTCCTTCATCTTTATCTATTAAAGAATTAACAAAATTTAATATTAAAAAATTCCCAGAACTAGCAGCTGCATTGAAGGCTAAGTATGAATATGTTATCTTTGACTGCGCAGCCGGATTTAGCGAGGAAGTAATTGCCGTTATGGATATAGCTGATGAAATCATTATCGTGACTAACCCTGAAATGCCAGCTGTGACTGACGCATTAAAGTCTGTAAAGGTTGCACGAGACAGAGGCAGAACAGTTAAGGGAGTAATAGTTACGAGACACCAAAATGCAAAATATGAAATGCCATTGTCTTCTATAAAATCAATGTTAGAGACTCCAATTATTGGGATAATCCCCGAAGATAAAGCTGTTAAAGAGTCGGTTACAAAGCGAGATGCTGTTGTACATACACACCCCCGAAGTAAGGTTGCGAAAAAATATATTGAGATTGCCAGGAAAGTCGCTGGTGAAGCTGAGGAAGTTGAAAGTTTCCTAAGAAGACTTTTTAGATTATAATTGTTTATAAAAAATATTGTATTTACTCTTTTTATTGATCTATTTTAATGAGCTAAACTCAGACTCGAGCCACGACTTCCTTCGCCATTGCCAAAATAATCTTGATCTACAGCTGTTAATTGATAACGGCCCCCAGTTAACCTCTCATATGCATCTTGTAAATCTGCTTCAGTTGGCTCTGGGATTCTACATGCTGAACAATGTGAATACGTTGCGCCTATAAGTACATTTCTAGCAGGCTTTTCTCTATTTCTGTTATGAATTTTCGCATTCAATCTCCCTCTAGCTGTTAATGGGATTGCTTGTATTTTTATTGGTCCATGTTCTAATGTCATATCAAAATATAGATTCTATTATTTATAAAAGTTGTTATTTCTTTCAATTTGTGCTAAAATTATCTCCTAATCCATCTTTTCCCACCCATTAATGGCTGATCTTCTTCGCATATCGCGTTCATATTATCTACAACATGCTTCATAAAATAATCTTTAGCCTCTGGTGATTCAAATTTACAGGCTAATCCACAACCCCTACTTCCCTTTGGTTCTTCACCCACATCTGCGTATAGCCCAACGATTTTATATGCATCTTGGAAATCTGATTCTGTATATTCTGGTTTCATATCATAGGGATGCTTTTGGTGCTTATAAGAATTATTGTCTTGAAGAATATATTTATTTGAATATGGGATTCTGTGAGTAGAGCATTCTCATTTTCCTGGATTCAAAATATGGCTCCCTATTGACCATAATTCTTAAATTATTGCAGAATCTTCTATAGGCTGAATTGTCCCCAGCTAACATTCTCGGCTGTGATATGGATTTATCTATCGCTGCAGAACGCATTCTCTTCTCTATGGGTGTTCTTCGTGGCATATTATAAATTTCCAACATCCATCTTGGAGGTACCATGATAGATTATATATCTTGCTATATATAAGAATTATTGTCTTGAAGGATATATTTACCTAACCTATTTGAGATCCATTTTCCATATCTTTATCAAAAGTTAAAAGGCTAACATTAGAATCATCTTCTGTGAAAGCTGCTAAAAGCATTCCCTGGCTTTCTATCCCTCGCATCTTTCGTGGAGCCAAGTTTGACAGATAAGCTACTTTTTTATCGGTTAAATCTTTTGATTTGTAATATTTTTTTATGCCAGCGCATACTATTCTTTCTCCTAGCTCTCCAGCGTCTAGAGTTATTTTGAATAATTTGTCAGCGCCTTCAATTTCTTCTGCTGATTTTATCTGTGCAACTCTCAAGTCGGCTTTCTCCCAATCCTTGTATTCTAGCTTAGCTATTCCTGCCATATCTTCTTTAAGTTCTTCTTCTTTATTAATTTGCTGGTCAACATCCAGCTCAATTTTTTGGAAAAGTACCGGGGACTTTTTAATTTTTGTGGAAGAAAAAGTTTCTTTGATCTTTTGCGCTGTCTTTGGGATAAATGGTTCGAGGTAATCTGAGATGTATCTTAAAGAATCACAAAGCTCATACAATACCTTTGTGTCCTTTGTCTCCCATGGTTTTTTACTTTGAACATATTCATTTAATACGTCAATAAATGCGAATATTTCATTTAATGCTTGATCTACTTTAAATTCATCGAAATATTTCTTAATCTTCTTTGAATCAAATTTTTTCAGAAGTGTATTTTCCTTTTTCTCCACGCCATATTTTTCTGCTAATGAAGATACTCTAGACACTAAGTTGCCCAACTTGTTGGCTAGCTCATTATTATATCTCTCCATTAGTGTATTCTCATTAAAATCTCCGTCGGAACCACTTGCAAATGAGAAATGCCTTAAACAGAAATACCGGATTGCGTCCACGCCATATTTTTCAACCAATATTAGAGGAGAAATTGAATTGCCTAAAGACTTTGAAATCTTTTGCCCGTTAAATGTCAAGAATCCGTGATTTAATGTCTTACTTGGTAAGTCTAATCCTGCTGACTTTAACATGGAGGGCCAGTAAACATTGTGGAACCATGTATTGTCTTTTCCTAGGAGGTGTACTGTTGGTTTACCCCAGAAATCTTCTCTACCCTTTTCTCTCGTCGCTGTGTAATAGTTAATCAAGGCATCAAACCAAACATATGTTATATGGTTTTTATCTAATGGGAATGGTATCCCCCAATCAAAGGATGTCCTAGAAATTGACAAATCATTTAGCCCCTCCTCTACTCTTTTTCTGACTTCGTTTCTTCTAATCTTTGGTAATGTGAAATCTGTTTTATATAGATCTAACAAGAAACTTTGATAGTCTGATAATTTAAAGAAATAAGATTCTTCTGATATTTGGTCTATCTCTCTATTTGGGTGTACTGGACATTTCCCATCAAGCAGATCTTTCTCTGTGACATACGCCTCACAACCTGTACAATAATTTCCAGAATACTTTCCTTTGTATATGTCTCCCGCGTCATTACATTTTTTTATAAATTCTACAACTATTTTTTTATGGTCAGCGTCAGTTGTTCTAATAAATCTATCATAATTTATATCCAGAGCCTTCCATGCTTTAATAAATTTTTTTGAGGTTTCGTCTACAAATTCTTTTGGACTTTTCCCTGCTGCCAATGCCGCCTCTTGGACTTTTTTCCCATGTTCATCAGTTCCTGTGACAAATAATACATCCTTTCCTTGAAATTTATTCCACCGAGCCAAGCAATCTGCTACAATTTTCTGATAAGCATGCCCTATATGCGGTGCTGCATTCACGTAGTCTATAGCTGTCGTAATATAAAATTTTTCTTTCTTTACCATATTCTTGAGAATTAATGAGGTTATTTAAATTTATTCTCTAAGCTCAATCCCACCGACTAGCTTCCAAACCTCGCACTCTTTTCTTAATATACCCTGTCTTCTAGATTTTGTACAGACTGGAACAAATGTTGCATATTCTTGGAAACTTGTGTTACTGCCCTCGAAAATAACTATACAATCCCTTGAGGGACAATTTAGTTCCCCTGCCACTATATTATCTTCTGGTACAGGGTAAACTTTGAATGCCTTTAGCGACTCTAGTGGAAAGAATCGCTTGTACTCTACTCCAAAGTCGGATAATACAACGAGCTTATCCCTGTCTAAGCAATTGGGGCAAGAGTCATCGAAACTTAACTCTGTCATAGAGGGTATTGTGGATAAAAAGTTTATTGCCTTTTCTGTTTTTATATCAGCAGAAGACCCCTCTAAATCACTTAAAGATATTTGTAAAACAAAAATGGCAGCTAACGCAAAGAAAATGAAAATGGCAATTATCATGAATGCCATTTGCTGGATTTGGAACTGCGCTGACTTGGATATCTTTAAATTTACCATAGACCACACACCTCTTGATTATTCAATCTATCAATCTCTAGGATTGATTCCGTGTTTGACAGAAAATCAGATGAATCATAATTGGGGAAACTTAAGGCCAAAAGTTCCAGGTAAGAGTCTAGAGCTGTATTGCATCCCCTGGCTCTTGTAATTTGGGATTTTGCAAGTAATATCTCTGCTATTTTTCCACCTCTAAACATTAACCGCTTTACATTACATTCATATGTTTGAGAGTCTGAAATAATTGCTGCTAATAGGAGAGAATCCGCATAAGGAATTGATCTGCCATCTTTTCTAACTGTCCCGTAATCATACTCTGAATTACATGCTAGACCCGTACATAGCCCCTCTACTGAGATATTACAGCCATATGCTCCGAAGCATACACTTGTTTGATCCCTTGTGCAATTATCAAAGCTTATGCCTTTTAGAGAAGAGTATAGCGACATTATCTCTGAAGGTGTATTTACGAAACAATAGCTAGTGGATGTGATAAATATTAAGTCAGCAATTTTATATGGATAACTAAATGGTCTCGAATTGATCTCTAGGACCTTTGAAGCCTCTGTTCTGTCTGAAAATATATATTTATCTGAAACAACTATTTCCTCCCCTGTTGACCATTCGTTTGAACCTGATTTTCCAGAAGATACTTGGATTCTATTGTCACCATAACCTACCTCGAAACAACCAATAGATAAATTTGTGGGTTTATTCAATCTAATTGTTGCTTGAATACTTTGTGCCGAGCCTGCTTCTAACAAATCTAGATTAGATGACAGGATTGCTGCTAATTTTGTATCTTCGATTACCTGACTCGTGTCGATTATCTTTGTCGCTCCATAAATCATAAATAATAATATTGCGACACCTGCTAATATCGCGAAAATCCAAATAAATCCGAACTCTGCCTTCTTATTTTCCATTTATTCTAGGCCTTCTCTTTTAGCGCAAAGTCGCGTACCTACAAGTGGCAAAAAAGAAATTCCCTTGCACCTAGCAGGTGTACCCCTAACTGGGGCAAAGTAGAAAAATCTTTTCCAAACACTAGTTTGATATTTAATTTTCATTATTCTAAATCTACTAATCTGGAATAGACGCTCTTTTTAATTATGACTTCATCCCCGTTGCCAAAACATCGAGGGTTACTATCTTCAATAATCTTTGTTACATTAATACCATTAAACTCATAATTTGATAATTGGTTACAACCTAGTGAGCCATATTGCATAAAGAAATTGTCTCCTGGCGACCATGAGTCTGGTTCGGAGTTTGGTCCTATCATCGGCGAATCTAGGTCGAAAAAGCAGATTGAGTCTATTGAAGGATCTAAATTAATCTTGAAACTCTGGGTGGAAGAGGAACTAAGCCTAGCCCTGTCAACAGCCGACTGGAACTCTGAGAAAAATTTCCCCGTATCGGCACATTCGCCTACATCCAAAAATATAACTATAATTTTGAATGCGAAAAAGATGAATACTATTATTAAAAATATAGAGAATAAAATTCCAAAGCTTAAACGCATCTGTCCTCTTTTGCTATCCCTCTTTATCATATTTTATATAGGGAGGTTGGGTTTATAAAATTAGGGATGAGGACTTTGCGAATTTAAAATAGATTATCTCCAAATTATGTCTTTCAAACCCTTATATCTGCCATTCACCAATCTCTGTGAAACTCTATTTCTAAAAACCCTCGATTCGCTATATGCTCCCTTAATAAAATTATGAATCTTGTCCCACCCGTCATCAAGTGCTCTTCGAGATGGTAAATCTGGCATGTTTTCAAGCCACGGATTTGCTTTGTATGCGGCAGAAATTAAATTATATTCTCCTGGAAGTGCGGAAAGAGTGAAACATGCTTTATCTATAATGTATTGTCCGCCTAATATCCTTGGAAAAATTACCCCCTTGATTCTCCTAACTTGTTCTGTTGCGTTTTTGAAATTGAAACTTTCTCTTAAAATTTTTGTATTTTCATACTGTTGAATAATTTGTTCTTCTCTTGTTTCTTCTGCCATTGTGTTTTTGTTTTATATGTTTATCACTCATTTCTCTTTAAGTTTTTCTTTTCTCTCTGCGCCAGTGGCGTACCCTCGCAGGGTAAAAAAGAGAAAAAAAGGGAATTAAAAATAAAAATTCCAAAAAATAAAAGTTGGTTTAGTAGTAACTTGTTTCTACTTCTTCGACTTCTTTAGATCCTTTTCTTGTTGCAAGTACAATTAAGACAACTAAAAGCACTAGGAAGATTATTACAAGAGCCACTGTTAATGCAACGATTGCACCAGACATTGAACTACCTGAAATACTAGCTGTATATACTACTTGCTTGCTGTCAGAAATTACACTGAAAGTATAATCTCCGTATGCATCGTTTGCCGCTGTTACTTCAACAGTTACAACTGCGCTATCTCGTGGTCCTACAACAACAATTGAAGGAACAGTAATAGTTAAGTCGTCACCTGAAACAGCTTGTAAAGAATAACTCTTTACGTTGTCAGCAGTATTTACGATAACAAGGTCGTATGAAACAGTCTCTCCAGCCCTTAATGTTTTACTTGTTGCAGCAGGGAAGAAGTTAGAGTCTACGCTTCCACCAACTCGAATTGAGCTAGTTTCTGTTGCTTCTGCGTCATCACTATATGCTCTAACACGAACGTCATAAACGCCTGTTTCTGCATCTGAAGGGATTTTCACATATACAACTTTAGATTCAACATCTTCTTGATCACAGCCATTGTTACAATTTTCAACTGGGACTAAATCTCCAAGATATGTTCTTTGAGAAACGCCTAAAGCTGGAATTGAAACAGTAACGTATACATCGTCTTCCACGTTGTAACCAGAATTTCTAACAACTACAGTTACTGGAACTGTCTCTGAAGAAGAAACACTCGTATCGAAATCAACACTTAAGATCTCTAATGTATGTGATACTCTTTGAAGTCTAACATCGTATGACTTGTCTTCAATTCTTCCTGTTCTATTCACCAATCTTACGTTAAGAGTATAATCTTCACTTAAAACATCTGTATCATCTGGAAGAGATAAAGATAATTTTCGAGTATAGGTTACTCCGTCTTCAAGATCTGAAATATCAACACGGGCAGATACGTCATTTCTAAAACCATACATTTCTACTATAAGCTCTACATTGCTTGCGTTAGCATTAGTATTGTCTAATGTAAATTCTACAACTACTGGAACAGTGTCTCCCACCATTCCTGCAACGATGTTAGTATTTTCCACCAAGGTAATGCCATCGAATTCTACATTAATGCTAGCTGCAGCAAAGTTTACTAAAAGTAGAGTTAGCACTGCAATAAAAGGAACTACAAAATTTGTTTTGTTCATTTTTACCATTTTAAATAATTTAGTTAAGTGTAAAACTCAAAAAGAGTATATAAACGTTTGGATTGTTGTAATTTTCTAATGACAAAAAAGCTTATAAAGTATACATCCGTATACATTCTATGATTAGGATACAGGGATAACACCAAGTATACCTAACTTGCAAAGCTTTAAAACGTTTGAAAGAAAGTAAAATAAATGGTAATAACAACAATAAAGATAAATGGGCATGATTCGGATGGGCATGATTGTGTATATAGTGGGCTAGCTGCTTTAAATTATATCGCAAGTCAATCTGCCAAATATGCCCTGGCTGGGATTATTGGCGTCCCTATAAAAATTATTGATATTTGTACAAGCAGGAATAGATCTGGACTGGAGGACTCTGCTGAATAATTAACTAGTTTATTCAAAAAATAGAAATGGTAATAACAACAATAAAGCTACATAAGGAAACGAAAGAGAGAATTGATAAATTAAAAGATAGTCATACTGAGAGCTATGACGATTTATTGAAGAAAATTCTTTATATATTAAACAATACAAGAGAGAGCCCTGAGAAAGGTAAACTAATTTTAGAGCAAATTGAGACTAGACGGGATCTTATGTTAAAACAACAGAAAGAGCAAAGGGCAGAAGATAAGAAAGAAAGGGCGGCAAAAACAAAAAAGAAAGCTGAGAAAAGCGCGAAGTCGCGTACCCCTGGAGAAGCAAAGAAGGCGAATAAAAAGAAATAATTCTATTTAATATATTCAAATTACTTGTACATCTAGCTTTGCTGGATGACGGCCTGAAGAATCAAAACTTACATAGAACAAATAGGGTGGGACAGTCATATTTGAGTCCATACTTTCATTACCGCGAATAACCCTGTTGGCAACTGGGGTTGTTGGGAATGTCCAATTATATCGTAGTGATGAACTGTTTAACGGAAGGATATCGCAACTTGTTCCATCACAAATAACTCCAGAAGTTGATTCGGCTGAAAATCTTACTGTACTGTTAGTGAAATATTCTTCTGGTGCTGGGTAATCAATACAAGCTGCTGCGAATTTACCCACAGCAGACTCATTTTTAACTATTATATTTGTGCTATTACTGTACGTGATTCCCCTAGAATATAATGTCGCCGTTAGTGTTATTTCTCCAGCTGCAGTTGGTCTATGATAAAACGTGTTTAATCCATTAGTTAGATTCTCGATGATTGTACCATTAAAAGCCACTGTTCCGTTAATTAAATCATCAATATCTGTTGAATTAATTTTGATTTCTAAGTCTTCGCCTACATTTGCCATATCTCCGCAGGATGGTGTGATTATTTCTAGGGTTGGGATATAATCATCTGGATCTTCTATACTCAATTTTTCTGATTCTTTTAAAATTCCTAATTCTGAGATATCCACTGTGAATCTGTGATCGTCTGTGTGATTAATTGTATAATGCTCTGAAATTGAAGTCTTTATTTCGCCTGAGCCAAACCAAGTAATTGGATTATACCAAACGAAACTTGCACCAATTTCTATTGTAAAGTTTGCCTCTACCCCACTGACATTGACTCCAGCTGCTGCCATTTGCACTGTGTCCCCCATCTGGGCGATTGATATGTTATTGCCTAACATATCCACCCAATAAGCTTCTCCGACCTCTACACAAGTTCCGAGGGGAGAACAAGAAAAGCTTGGATTGCAAGAAGAGCTATTTTCACCTACGAATCCAGCACATGGCCCTCCACAACCATCATCCAAAACATCTTGTCCGCAGGCAGTTGCGGCAGCTTCCGCAAGACAATCAGGGGTGCAAACTGAGCAAGCCAAATCAGCACCGCTACAATCCTCATCTATCCCATTTCCACATTGTGCAACACCTTCAGTGCCAGCCAAGCAATAAGAAAATGTTATGGAATTGGTTTGATCGGCAGGATAACCTGGAGAAATACCACGGATACCATAATCTTCTCCGCTTAGCCTATAACATACAATTCCGCTGAAACCTTCACAAACACTATTCTCTAAAAACCAAAATCCTGTATGGTCTGACGAATCATATATTGTGTAGAGAGAGAGACCACCGGATGTGATAGAACCAGGCATACGGGTATGACCATAACCCGAATCTACCAATTTTAACTCGATACTATTAACCCCAAGGTCACTAAAAGTCTGAGAAAAACCTGAGACAGAACCTACCACAGAACCTTCAGTAAAGCATCTATCTGCGGCCGCACAAGCTCCACCTTGCAAAACGTTATTATAATAAACCTTCACATAATCATCCACACCGTGAGTACCACCTATAAGATTAAGATTGACATCGCTATTTAGGTTGCCAAGATCTTTAATCAGGGAAACAGATCCTTGACAGTTATCAGTACAAGCTGCATTAACTCCGCCGATAAGACCAAATATGAACATTCCCAATAATACTAGAATTAATAATTTTTTCATTTTTTTGCTCCTTTGGGAGTACGCGACCTTGCGCCACCTACATTTTTAGATGTTTTCTTCTTTTTATTATTTTGTTTACTTGAATTATATAAATAATAAAGAACTATTGCTAGAATTGCTAGAATTGCGGCGTACGTGCTAAATCCTGGGAGCTTAACCGCTGCTGCTCCACAAAGTCTTTCGCTGGATTGATTTACACAATCTGCTTCTTCAGCTGCCTGGGCTAATTGAGCATTTGAATATCCAGTACTATGCGTTATTCTGCTAGTCTTAGTAACATTTTGTTTCCCGTCGGTACAATCACTCGTATCAAAGCTTTTACTACAACTTAAAGAATATGGATTTCCATCGGCGCTGAATCTCCTGTCTGCAGTATATGATAATTCACATTCGTTAGTATTCCATTCACAGGCACAATCATTAATTACCTGGCCAAGAACCGTTAAGCCTCGACAAACCTCTGCACCATCTCCATTTACGGCAAAATTATAAGTGTCTTCTTCGCATGCATCTGAAGAAGCGTAGATTCCGCAATTACCTTCATTTCTATCCTCTGTACAAAAACCGCTATCATCGCTCGTATTAAACCAGAAACAAACACCATTAACGGGCAGAGTTATACACTCAGACTCGGATAAATAAGTAGAACAGTCTGCTTCGCTTAATACACATCTAGAAGTTACATTACAAAAATATCCAGTTGGACAACAACTAGTATCCTGATCACAATATTCTTCCATGGTATTGACCAGAGGTCCTACCGCGGGGCAAAAATAATCACGGTTAGCTGAACATGTTTCAGGGAGAAGAGAAAGTCCTTCGTCATTTGAACATCCTGGTAAATTTAAAGAAGTATAATCTGAAGAGGCAATTACTGAAGGCAACATCAATAATGTCAATAGAATAATTACTGAATAATGCCCTCTTATTTTCATAAAAATTTAAGGATCCCTTTCTTTATAAACTTTGTTGGGCCGTGGATTAATTACCTGCGCGTCTAACCTTACTGTGATGTCGCGTAGCACTTCATAGAAAATTATCTGTTGGACGAACTATGATGGAACAGCCCAGCTCTTCATTATTGAAATTGTCTTTACATTTAACGTAATAATTAGTATCTTTTATCCACTCCGTCATGTGGATGTTCTCTCTGCCTGTGGAAGTCAATAGCTTCTCGCCCTCATCTACTAGGAAATCGCAATTGTCAGTTGTGAATGCACAAACTGCATCTCTTACTGTTACTATTTTTAATAGATTATCATCTTCATAGGCTCTTACAATTTCTGGGGCATTTGTATCAATATCTACTTCAAAACTTGTTGAATTTTCTGCTACGTTTCCTCCAGCATCTACACACTTGAAATTCATTGTATGGAAACCATCTCCTAGGAAAAGTTGTTGTATGTGTACACCGTCATCCGTATTTGTATCTTTAAATGTTGTAAAGTCCGACTCTAAACCTGTTTGAGAATAAAAGCAAATTGCATTTCCACAACCAAACATTGTTTCAGCATAAAGATTTACTTCTGCCTGAGTAGAGCCACTTCTTATTGTTTCATTGGGCGACAAATCCATCATTTTTAATGGGAGACTTCCCTTTAATGAAAAGTCATAACTAGCGTCATTATCGTTTCCCTGCTCATCTTGACATCTAATATAATATGGAGTATCTTCTTTATTTATTCCTGTGAAAGTTGCAACACATGGATATACCATTAGTCGGCCTGTGTCTACTGCGCTTCTTGAACATACCATTGAATATTGCATATCTGAAAAATCACTTCTATCTTGTCTGTCCCAACGGCATGATGCAGGTTCATTTGTATAAAATGTTACTGTGGCAGTATCTGTATTAGCTGCTACACAGCTTCCTGCTTCGATTGAAGAAGAAATTACTTGTGGGGGTGTAACGTCAGGTGTTTCGTCCACACAGAATCTTACTGCATATTCAGCTTCTTGGATATTTCCTTCTCCTCCGTTTACATTTGCATTCCCATCTCTACATCTTAAATAGATTTCCATTTCATTTCCATTTTGAATTTGAATTCCTCCGGCGGATAAATTTGCCAGGTCTCTTGAATTTGGAACTGCTAAAAATTCTGTATGTTCTTCAGAATATATATTGCTTCCACCCAAATAATATCTCATATCATCGAATGAGCCTGTGTGACGGATATCAACCTTACATTGTGCAGGCTCATCAGCTCTTATACCCCATTGTAATGAACTGAACGAAGGTAGGCATCCTCCCGCAGCACTCTCAATTGTAAATCCTCTGTCTGAAATTTCAGAATACACGAATCCATCAGTTAACTCTTCTTCATTTGGAGTTATGATTGGGCCTCTCGCATCGTCTAAAGACATGTCGACACATTCCACTTCAGAAGTACCTTCGTTAACTATTCCACAAGATGGGCCTAAACTCTTACATCTATACTCTGAACAGGGTAGGTCATTGGCGCTACATTGGCCACAATCATTTTGACCGATTGGTGCTTGCCATGGTTTACATTCAAATGTTACAGTCTCTGTTCTGGTGTCTTCGTAGGCTTCTGTATACGTGTACCAACCGACCGCTAAAGAGACTGCTCCTCTAAATATATTATTATCAAGTGCTGGTGCACCTCTATATAATCCTGTTTCATCGTTGAATAAATTGCCCATCGTTCTATATGTTGCTATTGCTGCTGCTATTCCCAGACCCTGAGCCTCTGCGTCCTCTTGACTGGTTCCAATATTTATTAATAATGCCTCGGCTGCTTCCCCTAATGCAATTGACTTTAATGCAGTATCTAAAGTTGCTCCGATGAAGTTTACACCACGAAGACCTATAGCCCCCAAATTTTCACCAGTTGTTTGGCCATCCAAATCTATATTTGTTGCAGCACGATAATTGTCTATTCGCACCTGGGCTCTATCGACGTCAGATTGGATTCGTTCCTGCTCTCTTGTTATAGCTGATTGTCTTGTTCCTAAAGATGATATTTCTTCTTCAAATTTATCTATATTTGATTGCGCCTCTCTTAGAGCATCCGCATTAGCTAGTATTGCATCATCATCGGCAAACCCGGATTCACTTTCTAGTCCGGCAAATCTACTTTGGGCTGATCTTAGCTGACTTTGGGCTGATCTTAGCTGACTTTGAGTATTTTCTAATCTACCTGTAAGTCTATCTCTATTAGATCTCAGAGAATCTATCCTACTTGTTGCCTGATTGTATCCCCTTCGAGATGAAGTTATTATTGTAGTCTCTCCTAAGAAATTTACGACCTGGCCCAAAAAATTAGTAGTTGCGGTTGCTTGACCGGATAGTGTGCCAACGGTATCTGCTACATCTGCCACTGCAGTAGATGCGTCACTAGAACTCTCGCCACTTACTAATTCAGATATTGCATTACCAACGATTGTGAATACTCCCGTTAAACTCATAATATTTATTCTATTAATTGCGTTGGTACTGAAACGCTCCTCTGCTCCGTTTGCGTTCTTTAATACATATCCATCTTGAGTGAATTTTCCTTGGAAATTTACATAACCACCACAGTCTCCCATTGCCACACATACTTGGTTGGCTTGTTCTGCCCATGTTTGCGAAACATTAACCTTATTTGTAGCTAAACATTCCGTTCCATTTGTTATCTTCCATTCCTTATCACCTGTTATGTCCATTGACTCTTCCAATGTTATTGTACAAGAAGCACTCGCTTGGGCACATTGACTAGTAGCTGAACCAGAATTCCAAAACTGAAGTCCTGGGGGGAAATTAGGGACACATAGCCCGTTAGTTGACTCGTTTCTGTCTTGAGTTGTATCTACTACAACTATATTCGCATCATATTCTGACGAATCCGTACCCGTTCCAACAATTACGTTCCCTGTGAAACCAGAACTAATGGCAGTTGCTGCGGTTCCATAATTTGATTGTGTTGATGAAACTGCACTCGAGTAAGAAGTGGATCCGCTAAAGCTAATCCCTCTAACCGCAGAATAAAATACGCAATCTCTTGAATCTGAATTTAAACAATCTGATTTTTTAGATTGAGAGGTACAATCTTGCCATAAATTTACTCTACAGGCTGCTACATCAAAACCATTATCTAATGAATCATGGATACAAACCTCGTTCCTATAATCAGCACAGCCCTCAGTTACAACTTCTCCATTCAAACAAACCTCTCTAAAGTGTCTGCTCCCAGCAGTGTCTGAACCCGAACCTATTTTTCCGTCATAAACACACCATGACTCTCCATTCTTTCTAGCTACACCGTCTCTATCCCTACACGTTGTTGCCTGGCAAAAATTATTAACTCCTGCCTCTCCAAAATTATTATCTTTGTCTGTACAAATCCCACCGAGTAAATAATCACAATTTCCACAACTATTACTTCCCGCTACTGGGTCACAAATTTCGTCATCTTCGGCCACTCTACCTTCATTATTTGACTTATCTTCATTTGATGAATAAATATTCTCTTGGTTACCACAGGAATCATAATTGTAAACTTTCCCATCACTACATCCAGTATTATATTGTTTTTCACAATTTGTTCCAAGTTCTTCTGCTGAACATAAAACATCCGCATAAAACTTTTTACCATTTTCGTTCGTTTCATTTAAACCCAAGAATGACTCCTCTCCGTCACACTCCTGCCTGGAGCTAAATGTACAAGTTCTGTCTGGACCCTGGTCGAATACACATGCACCCATTTGAGAGCCTTGTGCTAATAATATGCACATAAACTCGTCATCTACGTCTGTAAAATAGTCTGCTTGCACTCCTACAAAGCTGGATAACCTTGAACAACGAGTTTTTGAAACAAATGCTGCCTGGTCTGAAATTACACAACAACCAAGTTGACATTGTGGCACGTTATTAATATGATCCTCTGTCCACACTCCCCCATCAACCTCGCAGGTAGACTTTGGTGTATTTTGTATACAATTTCCTTCTGTTGGATTATAACATGTTCCGGTTTCACAAAATGAAGTTGACTCACAGGATGTTGGAGCTGAGGAAAATGCTGTATTACAATTTGCTTCTTGAGTATTAATACAACTAGCCCCAGAATTTGTTTTTTCACAACAAACTGACGCTTCAGATAATGAAGTTGTGGCTGAAACAATAGAAATTGAGAATAATAATAGAAGAGCTATGAATACAACTTGTGCGGGTTGGGATATTTTATTATTCATCTTATTTTTTATTATACTATATATTTAAGCATTTATTTACTAGAAACCATATCCCGGCGGACGAGCATAGCTTCTTACTGCAAATTGATATTTTATCTCCTTATCATTTATTATATATATTACTGTTTCATCGCCCAGTTTAATCGCATTTACTGGCAAATCTGGATATAATAGTTGTGACGATACTAGTTCATATTCACCATATGTTGTTTCATATTTTACAATATTATTCGCTAGCATTAGTATATCATAAATTTTTGTTTGTATTTCGAATGATAAGTCTTGGAATGTTGCGGAAGAGCCTGCTGCGCTAACTGACAATGGAGCCTTGATGTCTAACTTAATTTTATCTTTTTGCAAGTCCATACTTACATCAATATTTCCTGCGGTCACGTCGTAACCTTGTCTTTTGAATTCATTAACATAGTTATTATAACAATCTGTAATTCTTGATTCTAAAATAGCGGACAAGGATCTTTTGAATTCATTTTCCAAGAAGGGAACCTGAACAACACATGGCTTGTAATATTCATCTGAATAACAAACGTATGGAACGGCTATTCCGTCATAGGTCTTATTAAAATAAGATCCAGAGAATCCTATGGTTGGTGCTAATAATGGAATAGATTCATCGAGCCCTTCTTTTACACAAGCCTCAAAAGTATCTGGCCTAACCGAAGTTGATTCGAAGCCTAAAACACTTGGCTTAAAGAAAAATAATAACAATAAAGTTATTACGACTATTAAAATTCCCAAAATTACGAATAGTGTTAATTGCCCCCTCTTATTTGACATAATTTTCTTAAGTTTGAGATATTTATAAAGGTATTGTGAATGTAACGTTGCCAATACATAAATAACAATCTTTAAATAATCCCAAAACTTAGCATCTTAATGAAGAGGGTATGGACTAGTAAAGAGGTTGTATTTGTGATTCCTGCAATATTATTCTTTCTTATGATTTTTGGGGGAGCGTACATGTATACACTTATCGAGAGCTGGAACTATTTAGATGCTGTTTATTTTACCGTTTCTACTGCAACTACCCTCGGGTATGGTGACTTTGTACCAATCACTAATGCTGGAAAACTTTTTACGATTGTATTTGCTATTTTAATTATTAGCTTGGCTCTTTATTTCTTTACTCTTCTTGGAAGATACCTAATGATTGAAGGCAAACGTCTTCGGTTGAAGAGTAACGGTCGAATAAAGCATAATCGCGGAGTTCGGAGAATTAAAGCATGATTGTTTCAGAGGTAATGAACCGTGTTGCAACCATCAACTCTAATATAACTCTTCAGCATGCGGCCAGATTAATGTCTCGAGAAGGAATTGGGAGCCTAGTTCTAATGGATAAGGGGAAAGCCCGGGGAATAATAACTGAAAGAGATATAGTGAAAAATGTTTCCAGCTTAAATAAAAAAGTCTCTACTGTTATGTCGAAAAAATTAGTTACTGCAGACCAATGGGCGGAATTAGAAGAAATCGCTGATATTATGGGCAATAATAAGATTAAACGAATTTTGATTAGAGATCGGAATAAAAAAATTGTTGGAATTGTAACCGCAACAGATATGATTGCTAATGCTGACTTGTTAAATCAAGATTTAAGTTTCTAGGTTTGTGATTTGTTTTGCTTATTTACCTCTATTGCCACATATCGTACATTGGACCGTCTTCTCCTATAAATGTTGGATCCGGTAATTTGAATACGGTTGGAGGGATGTAAAGTCTTTGCATCGAGCCTTCTAGTGTACTTGCATAATAGGTTCTATTGTCTGATTGTGGTTTTTTGATTGGGACTTCCGATGGTTTTTCTGTCTGTATTGAACAACATCCAGCTGCCATTGTTATACCCAAAACCAATAATGACAATTTTCTCATATTACCCCTATGATTTCAAATTTTATAAATCTATTTGTTTGGTGTATATTTCTTGACTAAAAATCTATAGCCATTTGCACCTGCTGGCTGCTCATCCCAAGGCTGCTCAAAAATCTTTTAATATCACTTACACTTACTAGGGCCTTTTCATTTTTTGCGAAACTTGCAACTTTTATTCCGCATTTAGCTTTCCTGCAGATTTTTATGTTTTGGATGACTCTTGCTAGGACTTTTGCCTGAGGTTTTGCGTCCAGGGACTTCAGATAAGACAAATTTATCAAAAGAGATATCTTCTTTTTCGCAGCTTCTTTCGCGACTACATGATTTATTCCCGAATCTCTTTGCTTCAATGTGTCCCTTTTGGAATGCGCCTCTGGCATAACTAAATAATCAATTTTTAATGTTTCAATTGCTCGTCTATTGAATGAATCGTCTCCTCCCTGGAGTGCTATGATGCTCTTTATCCTTTTTTTTCCACTTGCTGGGTGCGACTTTTTGGCGCTAAGAGATTCTATTATCCTTCGAGCCATCTTTTCATCTGTATTAATAAAATAGCCGTCACAATTATCATCTTTTTTTAGCTCATCTTTTTTGGTGACTGCTTTTAGGTGAATTGTGTCTGATGTTTTGAATAATGTTATATCATTTGCCATGAATGTCTTAACAGAAATAGTCTTTTATACTTTTAGTTTTCCTTTCTGCCAATCGCCCACGATTAATCTTGCCGTTTTGTCTTCATCTACTTCTCCGCCTTTTATCATATGCTTCTTTTCCGCGCCTATTTTTAAGAATATATCATAATCAGAATCTTCTTTGCTTATCTTCACTCCATACTTATCATTTAGTGAATTAGTCGTTCTAATCTTATTTATTAATTTTAACGCTATTTTTTCTGGGTGCTCGATCTTGTAAATATCCTTTGAAGAAGTCAAACCGACAGAGGCCCTTGAATCTTTTCTAGGAATTACTCCCGGTGTGTCCATATATCTGACATTTCCAACTCTAACCCACTTGGTTCTTTTTGTAGTTCCTGAAACACGGGACACTTTTTCTTTCGAAGATGTTAATTTGTTTAATATGCTAGATTTACCCACGTTTGGATAGCCAAGGACTGCCACCCTCAAAGCTTTTTGTCTGTCCACTGCCATTTCGTTTAGATATTTTTTTATTGGAAGTAAAGTTCCTATCTTATTTGAATTTGTAAAGAATGAGTTTGGGTTTTTCTTTTTTAATTCGCCCAATGTTTTTTTATTTACAAGGTCTGACTTATTAAATACATAAATAATTTCTGTTCTAGATATCTCTGCCTTTTTCTCTATTTCTTTATTTCGTGTTTCTTCAGGCACTCTTGCATCCAGAATTAACAAAATGATATCTGCGTTCTTTAAATTGTTTAATACTACTCCCCAATATCCCATGACTAGTATAGGCGACTTGAGGTTTTAAAGTTTCTTGTATGGAACAACTATCCTTAAAATTGTTATACAAGATGTTATTTTGGTGGTAGAATTTGGATTGAATGATGTTTATAATATTGTATAGCTAACATTATTGGCGTTTAATTGATATAATTTATTATCATTACTTCCAATGTAAAGATAGCCATTAGCTATTGCTGGGGAGGAATGAACACTGTCTCCTGCTGTATATGATGCTATTAGTTGGCTTACGTTTGAAGCGTTTAGTTGATATAATTTATCGTCGCTACTTCCAACGTAAAGATAGCCATTAGCTATTGCTGGGGAGGAATGAACAACGCCCATTGTATGGGATGCGATTAGTTGGCTTACGTTTGAAGCGTTTAGTTGATATAATTTATCGTCATAACTTCCAACGTAA
>Ga0233431_1002148_pt1 | contig 29113 bp, 26 predicted proteins | sample SI_118_April2016_FD_179867 | JGI IMG/M metagenome (GOLD analysis project Ga0233431, IMG submission 179867) | Seawater microbial communities from Saanich Inlet, British Columbia, Canada - SI_118_April2016_200_MG | ecosystem: Environmental > Aquatic > Marine > Inlet | place: Canada: British...
CAAGCCCAGAGCTTCCCGAGTTCTATGGTGGACTCGTTGGCTATCTTGGCTACGATGCCGTCCGATTCTTTGAGCGGGCTCCCCTGGCTGATGGTCCCGGTCTTGGGCTTCCGGACGCCGTCTTCTTGTTGTCAGATACGCTGGCGATTTTTGACCATGTAAAGCGGCAGCTGATGGTTGTCGTCAATATCCATGTTGAAGACGAGGAGGGTGTGGCCGCCGCCTATGAGCAGGGCTCTGAGAAAATTCGAGCGATTGCCGAGGCGCTGGCACAACCGCTGCCTGTGTTCCGACAGCCGGATGAAACAGCGCTGGCAGATGACAACGGCTGGAACTCCAATGTGACGCGCGCAGAATTCGAGGCCGCCGTGCAGGTCGCCAAATCACACATCGAGGCTGGCGACATCTTCCAGTCTGTCCTGTCCCAACGGCTATCCAAGTCAACAGCAGTCGATCCGTTCGCCATCTACCGCGCATTGCGCATGCTCAATCCATCGCCCTATATGTTCTACCTCGATCTACCAGGAGACCTTCAGGTCATCGGCTCATCGCCTGAGACGATGGTGCGATTGCAGGGTCGAGTAGCGGAAGTGAGACCGATTGCAGGCACAAGACCGCGTGGTGCAGACCGAGCTGAGGATCGAGCCTTGGCTGCCGAATTACTAGCCGATCCCAAGGAGCGAGCGGAACACGTGATGCTTGTTGATTTGGGACGCAACGATTTAGGCAGGGTTTGTAAATACGGAACTGTGGAGGTTCCTGAGTTGATGCAGGTCGAACAGTATTCGCACGTCATGCATATCGTTTCCAGTGTCCGCGGCGAGATCAATGAGGACGAGAACGCTTTCGATTTGCTACGAGCGACGTTTCCTGCAGGGACTGTTTCGGGGGCTCCCAAGGTGCGGGCAATGGAGATCATCGCCGACTTAGAGAAAGAGCGACGCGGCCCCTATGCGGGCGCTGTTGGCTATTTCGGGTATTCCGGCGCAATGGATACCTGTATCACGATCCGCACGTTGGTGATGCACGATGGAATGATCCATGTGCAGGCAGGTGCCGGAATCGTGGCTGATTCAGATCCTTCTCGCGAGTTTGAAGAAACACTCAGCAAAGCAGAAGCCCTGGCTGAGGCCGTCGAACGAACTGAAGCCTCAAGCTTTGCCACACAAGGCGGTGCAAGATGATTCTCGTCATCGATAACTACGATTCGTTTACCTACAACCTGGTGCAGTACCTCGGTGAACTGGGTGCCGAATTGCAGGTGTTTCGAAACGATGCGATTACGATTCCCGACATCGAATCCCTTTCACCAGACGCGATCGTTCTGTCACCGGGTCCAGGAAGGCCTGAAGATAGCGGCATTTGCCTGGACATCGTGCAACAGCTGTATGACCGAGTGCCTATTCTCGGTGTCTGTCTTGGCCACCAAGCGATCGTCCATGTGTTTGGTGGCACGATCGAACGTGCGCCGCGCTTGATGCATGGGAAGACATCCATCATTCACCATACGGGGCAGGGCATCTTCTCCAATTTTCCAAGCCCGTTTGAAGCGACTCGCTATCACTCTCTGATTGTTCAAGAGCCAGTGCCCAATTGTTTTGATGTGACGGCCTTCACTGCAGACGGAGAAATCATGGCCGTCCAGCACCGGGAGCATCCGTTGATCGGCGTTCAATTCCATCCGGAATCAATCCTCACGCCACACGGGAAACGGCTGCTAGAAGCGTTCCTACGCATGGCAGTCCCTGTAGGGCAAGGCGGGTCCCGATGACGATCCAAGGCTCCATTTCGACAACGATTGAAGGGACCGACCTAACAGAACTTGAGGCTGAGCAGACGATGGAAATCATCATGAGCGGCAGGGCAACGCCAGCGCAAATTGCCGGACTTCTTGTTGCATTGAGGATCAAGGGGGAATCCGTGGAGGAAATCGCTGGATTCGCTCGGGCCATGCAGAAAAAATCGATGGTTGTCACAGCGAAAGCGAAGACGCTGATTGATGTTTGTGGAACGGGAGGGGACTCACTCGGCACATTCAATATCTCGACGACAGTCGCCTTTGTCGCGGCTGGCGCTGGCCTGGCAGTAGCGAAGCATGGAAATCGTTCGGTTTCAAGCAAGTGCGGGAGTGCGGATGTGCTTGAAGAGCTTGGCGTTTGCCTCGATCTCAATCCCGATCAAGTGGGACAATGCATTGATGAGATCGGGATAGGCTTTCTTTACGCACCCAACCTACATCCAGCGATGAAGCATGCCATCGGCCCCCGCAAGGAGATGGGAATTCGAACTGTCTTCAATATTCTTGGACCTCTTACCAATCCCGCGCGTGCTCAAGTGCAGCTTCTCGGCGTTTACGATCCTGCCCTGACTCGGCGCATGGCCAAGGTATTGCGATCTCTCGGCTGCCGGTCTGCGTTTGTTGTGCATGGCGGTGGCGGGCTCGACGAATTGTCGACGCTGGGTCCGAACCGCGTTTCACGTCTCATCGATGGAGGTGTGGAGACCTATGACCTTGATCCGAGTGAGCTGGGATTTGTCCCCGCACGGCTTGCCGACCTAAAGGGTGGCGACGCAGTGGAAAACGGTCAAATCATGCGAGACGTTCTCTCTGGTCAGATGGGGCCGAAGCGAGATATCGTCTTGCTCAACGCGGCAGCCATCCTCATCGCAGCAGACCACGCGAACGGCTTCATGGATGGCTTGTCGATTGCCGCCAGGATTATCGACTCGGGTGCGGCAATCGAGAGTCTAGACGCTCTCATTTGCCTGACCCAGCGCCTAGGTGTATCCAAATGATCCTTGACGAGATTGTTGCCCATACGCGGGCAGAGATTGCCAAGCACAAGAGACGAACGTCTGAGCATGATCTGAGGGTCAAGATGGCCAGCCAGCCCTCAGTTATTAGTCTTGAGAAGGCATTGCGAGGGGATGGTGTCAGTCTTATTGCGGAGATCAAGCGGTCGTCGCCCTCGAAGGGGGCGTTTGCTCCCAATCTGGATGCAGGGGACGTTGCCTCGATCTACGTCCAGCATGGCGCAGCAGCGATCTCTGTCCTGACTGACGAGCAATATTTCAGCGGGAATCTTTGCGATCTTGAAGTTGCCAAGAGAACGGTCTCAGCCAGCGGACATCCTGTGCCGATTCTTCGCAAAGACTTCATCGTTGATCCCTACCAGGTGCTGGAGGCCCGAAGCTCCGGGGCAGATGCTGTCTTGCTCATCGTGCGAATCCTCTCGGACGATGAACTCTCAGCGTTGTACGAAGCTGTCGTGGGCATGGGAATGACCGCATTGGTTGAGGTCCATGATGCGGCAGACGTAGAGCGCATTAAGCATCTGGCTCCTGCAGTCGTTGGGATCAACCATCGTAATCTGTCCGACTTCAGTACAGATCTCAGTGTATTTGCACGACTACGCGAAGCCTTGCCGAGCGAGACGGTCGTTGTTGCAGCGAGTGGCATCCGAACGGCTGCAGATGTAGCTGCCGTTGGCACTCAAGGAGCTGATGCTGTTCTGGTCGGTGAAGCCCTGGTCACAGCAACGAACATCGGTGCAAAGGTACGTGAACTGAGCGGCAGGACGGCAACATGAGCGTGATCAAGATTTGCGGATTGACTCGAATTGACGACGCGCTGTTTGCTAGTCAATTGGGGGCCGACTATCTCGGTCTTATCTTTCATCGCCCCAGCAAGCGTTTTGTGGATTGTGAGACAGCGACTGCGTTGGCAAATGCAGTGCGGGCGTCTGATTCGCACGCGCAAATGATTGGTGTCTTTGTTGACGAGCCGATAGACCTCATCCTGAAGACCGTCGAAACCGTCGGCTTGGATGGCGTTCAATTGCATGGAAACAGTAATCCATCAGCAGTTGCCGATCTTCAGGCTCGAGGGGTGCTCGTCATCAAGGCACACAGGGTTGCTGGTAGCGAGGACGTGGACAAACTGGATGCCCGTGATGAGATGGTTCATCTGCTTGATGCCTACGTTCCAGGCGCGCCTGGTGGCACGGGCGTGATTTTCGATTGGTCCCTGGCCGCGCAGGCTTCGCTGACGCATCGCATTCTTCTTGCAGGTGGACTGACAGCAACCAACGTCGCTTGTGCTATTGAGACCGTCAGGCCGTGGGGTGTGGATGTGTCCAGCGGTGTCGAGGCATCTCCGGGAGTCAAGGACGCCGACAAGATTCGTGAATTCATTGCGGCAGCACGGACTGCATTCGAGGTTGAGGGAGGACGAGATGAACAGGAACGCTGAGGCATCCAGGACTGAGCGCGGCAAGGCGGCGATTGCGCCCACTCCAAACGAAAGCGGCTACTTCGGCGCATTTGGGGGGCGGTATGTTCCCGAAGTATTGGTTCCCGCGCTAGACGAGCTTGAGCGCGCCTATGGCGAGGCGATGAAGGATCACGCATTCTGCGCAGAGCTTGAGGTTCTGTTGGCTGACTATGTGGGACGACCCACACCGCTAATGCTGGCAGCGAACCTGACTCGACATGCCGGTGGTGCGAGCATCTATCTCAAGCGAGAAGACCTAGCACACACAGGTGCTCACAAGATCAACAATGCACTTGGGCAAGCGCTTCTGGCTCGCCGAATGGGCAAGGAGCGAGTGATCGCTGAAACAGGCGCTGGCCAGCATGGCGTGGCGACGGCAACAGCCTGCGCTTTGCTGGGTCTGGAGTGCGTCGTCTATATGGGGCGGGAGGATATGGAGCGTCAGGCACCGAATGTCGATCGAATGCGGTTGCTTGGAGCGCAAGTGTGCCCTGTGGATTCAGGAAGCCGGACCTTGAAAGACGCGATCAATGAGGCCATCCGCGACTGGGTCAGCCACGTCGATTCAACGTACTACTTGCTCGGATCAGCACTCGGACCTCATCCCTACCCGCGGATTGTGCGTGACTTTCAAACAATCATCGGACGGGAGGCGCGACGGCAAATTGTCGAACACATCGGGCGTCTGCCCGACCTTCTTATTGCCTGCGTGGGAGGCGGGTCGAACGCCATTGGCCTATTCCACCCATTTCTTGACGATGACGTCGCCATGGTCGGTGTTGAGGCAGGCGGCCATGGCGTAGCGACTGCCTTCCACGCAGCGCGATTCTCAGATCCGAATCATGGGCGTGTTGGCGTGCTGCATGGAACGCGAACGTACCTCCTGCAAGACAAGGATGGTCAGGTCCTGGCAACCCATTCCATCTCAGCTGGCCTCGATTACCCGGCTGTTGGACCGGAGCACAGTTACCTTCGAGATATTGGACGCATCGAGTACACGTCGGTTACAGATGACGAGGCATTGGCAGCGTTTCACTTGCTATCACGTAGTGAGGGCATCATCCCTGCGCTTGAGTCAGCCCACGCTGTAGCTGAAGGCGTCCAACGTGCGACCGGGATGTCGGCGGAGCAAGTAGTGGTCGTCAACTTATCTGGACGAGGTGACAAGGATTTGGGAACCGTGATGCAATTGAAGGGCGGAGGGTCTGATGAACGAATGCTATGGTGTTGAGCGAATCGGGCGACAATTTCAGGCCGCGCGTGCATCCAACCGCGCCGTGCTCATTCCCTACATTACCCTCGGGTATCCAACGCCGGAGCGAGCACTGGCTCTTGCTGAGGCGGCCATTGAAGGCGGCGCTGATATCCTTGAGCTGGGCATTCCCTTTTCCGATCCTTTGGCTGACGGACCGGTCATTCAACGGGCGACTCATGTAGCGCTGGAGAATGGAACGACAGTATCCCTTTGCCTTGAATTGGCTTCGCAATTGCGGGCGCGTTACCCGCAGATCCCACTCGTGTTCATGGGCTATCTCAATCCCATTCTTGCGTTCGGTGAAACCGTATTTTGCCAGGCCTGTGTCGAAGCTGGCATCGACGGCCTGATCATTCCCGATCTCCCTCCCGAGGAAGGCGAGGAGATTGAGGAACTGTGTCGTGAGAACGAACTAGCTCTCATCTATCTGGCGGCTCCTAACACTCCCGATGCGCGATTGAGCATTATCTGCGAGCACTCTCAAGGCTACGTTTATCTCGTGTCTGTCACCGGAACAACGGGAGCTAGAGTTGGTGTTTCGGCCGAATTGCCAGCGTTTGTTTCCCGCGTCCGCGCGATTACTGATACGCCAGTAGCCGTTGGATTCGGAATCTCCACACCAGTACAAGCGGCAGCTGTGGGCCAGATTGCGGATGCTGTCATTGTCGGAAGTGCAGTTGTCCAGCGGTGTGAATCCGAACAAGCTGAGTCAGACGTCAAAGCCTTTGTCAGCGAGCTTCGAGGTGCAATGAATAGGTGAGTGAATCCAGAAGGGACTACATCTTCGCCGGGAGCGCAATGGACTCAGCACAGTTGTAGTAACGTCAATAGGCAAGATCAGCTCTCTGTCGCATGCACGATACAAGGTCTGACCCCCGATCGTGACCCCGATCGTGAGGATCGCACCCACCCTATGCGTTTTCCTTCCGGGCAGTCATGTCGCTCCACCCATTGTTTACTCGAAGGTCCATGTGGAACCTTGTGAATTCGCCCAGAACGCTTACCACAGTCAGCTCTCCGTGATGCTCTCTCACGATACCAAAGCTCACTGACAGTCCCAATCCGGTTCCCTTGTCCTTGGGCTTGGTGGTGAAAAACGGGTCGAAGATGTGTTGTGCCACATCCTCCGAGATACCGGTTCCATGATCCTCGATCGTTGTCCTTATCCAGTCTTCTCCCTCTCTCTGGAACAGACGGGCTGTGATGCGAACAAGCTTGTTGTCGTCATAGTTCGGATATCGTGCGACGAGAGCATCGTGGGCATTGGTGAGAAGGTTGATGAGTACTTGCTGGATCTGTTGGCTCCGACACTTCAGCTGAGGCAGATCCTCTGCGATATCCAGCTGTATGGAGATCTGATCCTTTCGCAACGTCGAGCCTACTAGGCACATAGAGCCGTCGATGATGTCCTTGATATCGGTAGAGCTGTGCTCTTCCGTGTCTTGGCGAGAGAAGGAGAGAAGGTTGCGGACAATTCTTGCGATGCGATTACCCTCGATACCGATCTCCGTTAGATACTCAAGTGACGTAGCATCTTTAGCTCTGTCCTTCACAAGCTCAGCGTAATTCATCAGACCCATGAGTGGGTTGTTGATTTCGTGCGCAACACCGCTGGCCAGTGTGCCGATTGATACCAGTTTCTGAATCTGCTGAAGGCGCGCTTCCTCGACGAGTCTCCTTGCCTCGATGAGCTTGCGTTCGGTGATGTCTTCAATAGCGAGGAGAATCAGCTGTGAGTTGTTCCCTGGCTTGTATATCCGTCGGCTGTTGAGAAGCATCGTTCGCTGCCCGATGGTCTCGAAGTCGTGCTCCACTTCGTAGTCATCAAAGGTGTTGCGCTCAGGGAGGATCTCTTCCAGTAGCTCCCGTAGCCTGGGGATGTCCCATTGATGGTTGCCAAGGTTGTAAACGAGGTGTCCCACAGTCTCTTCCGGCGTTACTTGGTATGTGTTGTAGAATGGGCGACTCGCGGAGACAACTCGCAAATCAGAATCCAACACCAGCAATGGCTCACGCACCGTTTGGATAATGTTCTCAGCGAATTCCTTCGTAGCTCGCGCAACCTCCTCCGCGATCCTGCGGTCGGTGATGTCCTCGATACAGAGGAAAATCAGCTCTGAGTCGTTCTTTTCGCTGTATAGTCTGCGTCCTCTGAGAAGCAGCGTCCGCTGCCCGATGTTCTTGAAGTCATGCTCTACCTCGAAATCTTCAAAGCTGTTGCTCTCAGGGAGAATCGTCTCTAGTAAGTCCCGTAGCCTGGGGAAATCCCATTGGCCGTTGTCTAGGTCGTAGATGAGCTGTCCCAGAGTCTCCTCCGGTGTCACTTGGAATGTCTTATGGAACAAGTTGGTCGCTGAGATAATCCGCAAATCGGTGTCCAATACCAGCAATGGGTTATGCACCGATTCTACAATGCTCTCAGCGTATTCCTGCGCCTTCAGAGCAATCTTCTCCGCCCGCTCGTAATTGACGAGTTTCCTTGTGAGTTCATTGCGCGAAGCTAGCAATGGCATCGCGACCTCCGTGCCGGAGATTACTTGTTCGCAAGCTCGTAGAAGGAGAGCGCCCAAGTACTTGTATCGCGACGCTGGGCTTATAGGAACCCGACGATCAAGGTCGCCGAGCTAGAACAGTATACTGTAATACAGTTGGAAATACTCTTTGAGTGATTCGTTAGTTAGCTTCCAAGCGAATGGCAGCGACACGCAAAGTTTATGGCGGACCGGCCAGATGAACTCACTCAGACAGAAACGAATGTCGTATCGAGAATGGTAGAACCTTGGAGTCTCGAGCCTCCGGCTCATTCAGCGGAGATGTGACCAAGAAGGTTCGCCATTCCCGCTACTTCCGGCTATCTGGAGGCAAACTCGGAGGTCGTGGTAGGGGTTAGGGTCAGGTCTTGCACTGCAACATTAAAAATCCTTCAATGACTTGAGCCTACGAAGGCGGCGATTGACAGTTTAAGGAAACGGGATCAAGCCTTTACTCATCATAACGATTCAAGTATAAAGTCCTGACCCCTCATCTGACGGAGGAGACTAGCATGAGAAACCCTGCAGCAATGGCATGGATGGCGCTGCTGGTCGCGTGCGGTGTTACCATCCTGCTGGGAACCGGAGGCGATTCCATGAGTGCGACGTACTACCCGCATCGCTCGCTTGAGGCAAGGGAGCAATACTACGCCCACTACGACGAGCAGGCGCAACGATGGCCGGTTGAGTACCAAGAACAGACCGTGGACACATCTTTTGGATCCACCTTCATTAGGGTGAGCGGGCCAGAGGATGCCCCACCGCTCGTATTGGTGCCCGGCGACACCGATACTTCCTTGTCGTGGATTCCGTTCATCGAAGAACTGTCGGCGAACCATCGGACGTTCGCGATCGATCACGTGTACGATTACGGTCGCAGCGTACGGACACGCCCAATGAAGCGTCCAGAGGATTTCGTGACGTGGCTCGACGAGGTGCTCATATCTCTTGGTCTCGAGCGAACCGATTTGATGAGCTACTCCTATGGTAGTTGGCAGGCAAGCATGTACGCTCTTGCCCACCCGGAAAGGATCCGCAAGCTGATTCTCATTGCGCCAGCTGCGACTGTTGAACCGCCCAGCATCTACGTGGTGCTTCGAGCGGTGCTCCAGGATCTCTTCCCGACTCGTTCGATTATGACAAGCTATATGTACTGGTTGTGCGAGGACGAGGTGAGATTGGGCGGCCAGAGCAAAGCAACCGTCGACCAGCTTATCGACGAACTGCTCTTCTCCAGGAAGTGCTACGTTCGCAGGCGATTCGTCATGCCGACCAACCTGTCGGACGAGGAATGGGCGGCTCTGGCTCTGGCGGTGCCAACCCTGTGCATCGCGGCGGAGAACGACAAGACGCACAACGCGCCACGCGCCATCGAGCGTCTGATCAAAGTGGCTCCTGCGCTCGAAACTGAGATGGTAGAGGGAATTGGCCATCAAGGATTCGCAATTCTCAAGGCGGACTGGGTCACCGAGCGGGCGTTGAGGTTCCTGGAAGATACCGATTCGTAGAGGCCACGAGCCAAAATCTCGTTGTGCTTCTTCAGGATTGGGAACAGCACAACGGGAATGCTGAGGATCGCAGTGATCATGATCAGATCGAGCAACACTGCAGTCGTTACGAGCTGTCCGTCTGCGGCTATTTGCGCCAGGTAGTCGGGAGCGTTTGTAGAGCCAATGAGTGGAAACTGAACAACTGCGCGGCAAACAGGCACTGGTCACAGCGTTCGAAACCAGTAGTGCCCATGACCGCCTCCTGCACCTCGCAGAATTGGGCTCACTTGTAGGGTAGCGTCTATACTCCGCTCACTGTTTTGCATCGGAGGCGCTATGGGGGCATGGGTTTGGCTGGGAATCTTTCTGAGTCTCTTGCAGGCAGGCTTGTTCTCTGGGCTGAATCTTGCAGTCTTCAGCGTGAGCAAACTCCGACTCGAAGTGGAGGCCGCTGGCGGAAATCGACATGCCCAACGCGTCCTCGCATTGCGGCGGGATTCGAACCTGCTTCTCACGACCATCCTTTGGGGCAACGTTGCCGTGAATGTCCTTCTGGCACAGCTTGCCAACTCCGTTCTTACGGGGATTCTGGCCTTTCTGTTCTCGACCGTTCTCCTCACACTGGCTGGCGAGATCCTTCCCCAGGCCTACTTCTCCCGGAGTGCGTTACGCATTGCATCGTTGCTGTCCCCGATGCTTCGCTTCTACCGGGTCATCCTTTTTCCCGTTGCCAAGCCAACAGCCTTGATCCTGGATAGGCTTCTGGGCTCAGAGAAAATCGACTACCTTACGGAACCTGCTCTGCGTGAACTGATCACGCTTCATGCCCGCGCTAAAGGGGTCGATATTGGCTCTGTTGAAGGCCAGGGCGCAATAAACTTCCTGGGCATCGATGACCTCCCCGTATCGGCAGAAGGCGAGCCGGTCGACCCGCGAAGCATCATCCAAATACAGTTTGATCGTGGGAAGCCAGTCTTCCCTCCCATCGAGCGCTCTCGTGAGGACCCGTTCCTTCGCAAGATTCATCAATCCGGCAAGAAGTGGATCGTTCTGGTTGATGCTGGAAGAAGCCCGCGGCTCGTGCTCAGCGCGGATGGTTTCCTGCGAGACGCGCTGCTAGGTTCGTCCCCCTTCAACCCGAACCTGTACTGCCATCGTCCTCTCGTGGTAACAGAGGAGTCGACAAGACTCGGAACACTCATTCCCCTCCTCGGCGTCCAACCGCAGCATCCCGAAGATGACGTTATCGATGAAGATATCATCTTGCTGTGGGGAGTTCAGAGACGCGTGATCACCGGGGCTGACATCCTTGGCAGACTTCTGCGGGGAATCGTAAAGACGGCAGGTTCATCGCCTCTCGGTATCTGACCACTCATCCTAGAAGAAACCACGTCTGTCGCCGGTAGCGCCATGGACTTAGCAAAGTCATATCAACGTCAATAGGCGAGATCAAATCCCTGCCGTATGCACGGTGCAAGGTCTGACCCCGATCGCAATACAGCATCTGACCCCGAGCATTGGTGCAGAAGGAACTTGGTCATGTTGACCTCTCCACAACGATGATTTGCACGCACGTATACGACGACGGAGTCTGCAGCGCAATGAAGAGTCTGAGAATGGAACTAGCTAGTGGCAGCCTAGATTGATAGCATAGTCAATCAGAGTGCTGTGAACTGCGCTCTAACAAGTTCAGTCCAGGAGTGAGATGAGAATACTCAAGCATATGCGTGCTCCGCTGAAGTCCCTCTTCATTTGTCTCAGAAGAAGGCATCTTCTGCTCGTTCTTGGTTTGGCGATAGGAACAGTAGTTGTCGGCTTGTCTATCGCTTGGATGGGAATTCTTCCGAGACAGGCATGGCTTTTCTGTCTGGGACCTGCACTTCTGGTTCTCCCGTTTCAACTAAGGAGATGGAGAATACGTCCTACGCAAACCGCGTGGCTTTGGCTGGCAATTGCCGCATCCATACTTGCTCTTGTTGCGCAGTTCCCACGCAGTGGTGGGATCACGATTGAGATTCATAGCGTTGGGAGAATCTCCGCACGCTTGCAGGATCAACTTGATGAGGAGAGTTTTCGCTTGATCGTACAGAGCGATCTGGTACTGGTGCCGGTCGATCAGAGCAATGATGAGACCGGCCTGCTAAGTGTATCGATGCCCTCACACTACCCTCCAGAAGACACGAGATGGCTGTCTCGCCCCCCAACGGTCACGATCGGATTCCTTCAATTGGAGGAAATGTCGAACGCTTTGGGAAACGTTCTCTTTGAAGTAGGAGTCCTTGAAGGACAGAGAAACTCGGAGCTATCACTCACACTTCAATTGCCGAATGGCTCATCTGATCTGAACAATCCTCCGACAGTTTGGCGAGAACATGATGGAATTGCATGGTTCGAGTCGAAAGAGGAAGACTCCGTGTCGTGCCTCGGCAATCAGTCTGTCGACTTCCTGGTGACGGGCGGTCCTGTGCTGCTGATCCCCTTCCTTGAGCATCCCCGTGCAGCAGAAATAACACACGACAGTGAGATATCTGCTCAATACGTCCACGTTGAGAATCTGCAGACGGAGGGACCGTCGACTATGCTCTACTGGGAGGACTTAACTAGCGATGTCCTGTCCCCAGGCTCCCTGTCACAGATGCGCGTTTGGAAGGAACTTGCGCTTTGGAGGGACCCATTTGATCCAAACTACGGCAGATGCATCAACTACGGGGCAACATACGGATCGCCCTTTCTGATCATTGGGAGTGGTTGCCGCGTCGAGATTGACGGGAGTGTGGCCTACTCTACAGAAGAACCATTCGCGGCTGTATTTGTGTCAAACGATCATTGGTTGTGCTTCAGGACTCACGGTGTCCCATATGTGTCACTGGTGCAAGTACTAGGGAATTCGGCATGCGAATGCCTGAATCTTGGATTCAGACGCTCTATTGGGACTGAATCACTACCGATTCAAGTGATGCTTGAGGAATGCACAGGCATTCTGAAGCATGGAGCAGTGGCTGGTCAGACTTCTTTCTCTGAGTACGATGAGATTGTCGTTTCAATTGTAGATCCATCGTTTGAGCCTCGTGCTGAGAAGCCGGGCCAGTACGTATTTAGCGGACAATCACAAGATATACGACTCAATGGGTATCTCGCTTTCCCGACGGCATGGGAGCATGTGCCTGCAGCAGGTCACTGGGCTGCATACGGGTTGCTGACTCTGTTGTGGCTTCCAATTCTTCGAAAGATTCAGTTCGCTGTCTGGCCGAGTAAGTAGTATCCCCGCGAATGCGGGGGGCGCATCTGAGATAGAGATGTGGTCGGACACGCCCTTCGTGCAGATGGCGTACTTAAACGTCTCTCTTCAGTTTCTATCATTGATAATCACTTACTCCAACGATAATATATCCTACGTTACCTCCTCAAGCGCGTCTGGTATTCTTCTCGCATGACGATCTGGTGAGTTCCTCCTTCCGGGGTCGCTGCTTTGCCGTGCCGACCATGGGTCCACAGTGGCATTGGGAATCTGAAGAGTAATCAACCCTGTCCACTTTCAGGCAGCGCGAAGATCAAGCTGCAGGTAGTTCACTACGAGGCAAAGCGAAACGAGGGTCGAACCCGAGGGTCAGCAAGCTCCCTGAAACTGTATGCGGATCTGAAGCGACCCGGCTCCAGGGATTAGCGTTACAGCTACTCAATTCATCCTGTCATTCTGAGACAGCGTCTCCGAGAGATTTTGGGAGCCTGATTTTCGTCAGCCGTCCCGCTTTCCACCGCAATAATCCTTTGCTATACTCTGTATGAGTAGGCACAAGGAGGAATGATGGGTAGTCCTGGCGAGCGGGTGGAATGGCGCGAATACATAAAGCAAATCGAAGAGACGGGGGAGCCGATTCGGGAGTACAAGCTTCTTTCGCCATTGCAGAAAGCGCGTGCAACGATGCTTGAGGAGAATCCCGAAGAGGACGATGAGTCTCTTCAATTAGAGATACTTGCGTTTGCGCTGCGGGAAGAAAATGACGGATCCGCTACTGAATGGGGAACATCATTTGGACCAATGATCACGACTCAACAAGAGGACGGCCAAGCCGAGGAGTGGCCTGGCAGAACGATGGTCACAACCGAGGCGATCGAATACTGGAGAGGGAGAGCAAAGGAAAGCAGCCATCCAGTCTTGCGCGGAAAGTACGCTCGCCTAGCTTGGGACCTCGCTCAGATGGTTCCTCAATGCAAGCCAGACTACGTAATGGCGCAAATCTCAATAGACAGTGCAATTGAAGCCAGTGTTGGTTCCCACCTTGAGAGCCCACTTCAAGGTATCGAGGCACTCGCGACGGCGCTTCGCATCGCTCACACAATCAATGATACAGATAGAATTGCCTCTGTGAGGGACGAGATGATCCGATACGAGCAGCGGGTTGCGGAGGACGAGAAGGTGGGGCTGTGGGGATTCAGCTTCGATTGCCTTCTGGAGGATGGCCTCGGGAATCCAACAGTTGAACAGGTCGAGATGCTTGTGAAGCAACTCGAGGATCGATTGTCTAGACTCGCGAGCAGGGATCCTGAGCAGCTGGACCCGTGGAAGGTTGAGGCTGCTGCTCAACGTCTTGCCGGGTACTACCGGCGTACTGGCTCAGCGGACGAACTGACTCGCGTTTTGTCAACCCTGGGAACGGCATTCGAGAACCGAGCATCACGAGTCGAACCCATGCTGGCATATGCGCTTCTTGAGCATATCCACGGAGTGTTCGCGTCATTCGGTTTGACGGAGGAAGCAAACAGAATATCCGTCAAGCTTGAGGAGATTGGGCCCGCGTTGCGCGCCTCGCTCAAGAAAATCACAGTCGAAACTTCCATCGAAGGAACGAAAATAAGGGAAGCAGTAGAGAGCATCGTTGATTATGAGCCCCATGAAGCGCTGGAGAGGCTAGCAGTAAGTTTCGTGCCATTGAGAGAGAGAGTAGAAAGACAGGTTCGCGATTATGCAAACAAGTTCGTACTCGGAAACCTATGCATGACTGACATTAAAGACTACGCGGGGCGCACTGTGTCTCAAATTGGATCAGTAGATGACGACCTCGAAGGACGCATAGTCCATCAGATGAGCCAGAACCTTCAGTTTCAGGGATTCCTTCTTCGCGAGGTTCTCTCCGAGGCAGTTCGCAGGAACATATTCACTGCAGAGAACGTGACCTCATTCCTCTTTGAGTCACCAGTATTTCGCGTCCAGTTCAGAGAGATCATCTCGCACGGAGTGGGCATGTTCCTCGATAACGATCCTCTAGGCGCAATCCATCTGCTTGTACCCCAGGTCGAGTGTGCAGTTCGGGGACTCCTTGCCAAGGCTCGTGTCCAGACGATCAGGCCACTTCGTCACGGTGGCGGATTCGATCTGCGGCTTCTAGATGACATGCTCCGCGACGCGGCGACGAAAACGATTCTTGGCGAGGACCTCTCGCTGTATCTCCGGGTGCTACTAACTGATCGGCGTGGTTGGAATATCCGGAATCGCCTCTGTCACGCAGACCTTCCGAGCGCAGAGATGGGAGATGCACTAGCTGATAGAGCTGTCCACGCGCTACTTTGTATGGCACTGGTTCGAGAGAAGCCAAAGTCTGACTCAGAATCCTAGCCGATTCCACAAGAGCATGACTGAATCAGGTGATGAGAGGCGTGGGGAGCATGTGCTTTGGGGAAATCGATTACGTATCACTATTGATGAAGTGTGACACAGTTCAAGATGCATGATGCCCCTACAAGGAGGCTGCCTGCCATGGATAACGTTGTCTTCGTACTTGGAGCGGGGTTCTCTGCTCCGCTAGGCATTCCCGTGACCTCTAACTTTCTCGTGTCAGCACAGGACATGTACTTGAGGGATCACGAGAAGTATGAACATTTCGACGCGATATTTGAAATGGCAAGACACCTGGGGACCATAAAGTCCTACGTGGCTTCGGATCAGCTCAACATAGAAGAGATTCTCTCAATTATCGAGATGCAGGGCGATATTCGGGAGAGCGACATGCGAGACAGGTTTGTTCGGTTCCTATGCGACGTGATCAATTTCTACATGCCCGAGTGGAAGGCGGGCGAAAGTTGCAACCACACAAGCACAGGCTGGCGGGAAGCGATCTGGGGTAGCGGGATGAGAGCTCAGTCTTATGGCCAGTTTGTCGGATCCTTACTCGGACTTTCGCTTCTTGGCACTCCAGATAGACCTGATGCGAGGAGAGTTGAATCCTACGGTCACTGCGAAGCTCGGTACTCAGTAATCACCTTCAACTACGATAGGGTTCTCGAGACGCTATGCGATAATGCCTCATCCTTTCTAGGTGAAGAGACTGCAGTTGCTTTTCGAGTCGGGGCCGCAATAGGTGACGTTGCATTCGCCGCGCAGCCATCATTAATCAAGATTCATGGAGACATCGAGGCGGGGAGCGTTGTGCCTCCAACCTGGAGCAAAGGTGCTTCGTATCCTGTTCTTGAAGCCTGGACCCAAGCATATGCTGCGCTGAGCCAAGCTGACCGAATTCGTTTCCTGGGCTACTCGTTGCCGAGTGGTGACGAGTACTTCAGGTACTTGATGAAGGCTGCGTTTTCAAGTGGCCGATACCGCAAGGAGATCGACGTTATGTGCCTGGACCCGGATGGAGCTGTCCAGACTCGATACAGGGAGTTCTTCACCTTCCCCAAACTACGTTTTGCAAACGAAGACCTGCTTCTGTACTTCCGGCAAATCGAAGAGTCGCGCAGGGCAGGCCTGGGTGAGAGAAACGCAAATCCGCGATATTCATTCAAGTGGCTTGAGACGGCTCACCAGAATTTCTTCAAGAGAGCTTAAACCACACCAGAGCAACGAGACCCTTTGTGCCCACTGTACGCTCCTTGTCACTAGACAGTGATTCAGTCCGTTCTTCGTGCAGGAAGCGAACTACCCGATCACGAAACGGGATCATGTCTTGCGTTCCGACACCAGGCGTCGGCAGGTTCCCTCGCGTGTGTCTCCTGCACCGGCGACTACTATGCTCGCCGGTCGCCATGAACAGAAGCATGGCGTTAACGATGACTTGGTTCAGCATTCCGGTCCGGCGTTCTCTAGGGACGTGTGTGAGAAGCCGTCGTCCGCGCAATGCGTGATTCTTGATCGGCAAGGTTCATCGATACGCTGCATACGGAAGCACAATGTATGGACTTCGCCAAGTTATCGACTTGACAGCGATCAACGAGGCGGCTATAGTGCGCGCCATGCAATTCAAAGGAACAGATCACAAACGTCGTGCACGTAAAACGGTCGGGTAACTCCTGACCGTGTGATTGTCGTTCCACCCCTTTTCCCCTTTCTAACATGACTCAGGTTTTGCCCGGCCGTTGTTTTCCAACAACCCCGAACAAGTTTGATGGCCTTGGTTTGCCTTCAGCAAGCCTGAGAGATGTAAGAAGGATGAACACACAATGCATAATCCCAAGAAAGTACTGCTAGCGTATTCCGGCGGACTCGATACCTCGGTCATTGTCCCTTGGCTCAAGGAAACCTATGACTGCGAAGTCATTGCCTTCACTGGCGACGTCGGCCAGGGTCAGGACGAATTGGAGGGGCTGGAAGCGAAAGCCCTTAATAGCGGCGCCAGCAAGCTGATCGTTGCCGACTTGCGCGAGGAATTTCTCACAGACTACGCGTTTCCCACGCTCTGTGCAGGTGCGGTGTATGAAGGTCTCTATCTGCTGGGAACCTCGACAGCTCGGCCGATCATTGCCAAGGCGATGATCGAGGCAGCTCATGCCGAAGGCGCTGATGCCCTGGCTCATGGCTGCACAGGCAAGGGCAATGATCAGGTTCGATTCGAGCTGACATTCAAGGCGATTGATCCTACACTTCCGGTGATTGCACCATGGCGGCTTCCTGAATGGACACTTACATCCCGGGAAGATGCGCTGGCCTATGCCGAAGAACGAGGCATTCCCGTCGCCAACACCAAGAAGTCGATCTACAGTCGAGATCGAAACATCTGGCATATCAGTCACGAGGGTGGCGAGTTGGAAGATCCGTGGAACGAGCCTCTTGAAGACATGTTCTGCCTGACCGTTGCCCCAGAGGCGGCCCCTGACGCCCCCGAATATGTGATCGTCGATTTTGAAAACGGCCTACCTACGGGTCTTGAAGGTCACTCCATGGGTGCAGTTGAGTTGATGGAAGCCTTGAACACTCTGGCTGGAAAGCATGGCGTGGGACGCGAGGACATCGTGGAGAACCGGCTGGTGGGCATGAAATCTCACGGCATCTACGAGACGCCCGGAGGAACCGTGCTCTACAAGGCACTGGCTGGGCTTGAAAGCCTATGTCTTGATGGCGCTTCAGCGCACTACAAAGCATTGGTCAGCGCACAGTATGCCGAAATCGTCTACAACGGGCAGTGGTTTTCACCGCTACGCGAAGCACTGGATGCGTTCGTTGCCAAGATTATGGACCCCGTAACTGGGTCTGTGCGAGTGAAGCTCTACAAAGGTTTGTGCACGGTCGTTGGACGCAAATCAGAGATGAGTCTCTACCAGGAAGATCTTGCGACTTTCGGGCAGGACGACGTCTATGACCAATCGGATGCGACTGGATTCATCAATCTGTTTGGACTGCCAATGACGGTTACAGGCATGAGAACGCACAAGACCCAAGCCAGTATCCCTAGTGGATTCAAAGGGTGATGGCGATGAGTCAGGGTGAAACCAAATTGTGGGGCGGGCGGTTTGCCGCTTCCATGGATGCGACAGTGCAAGCGTTCAATGACTCGTTTGCTTTCGATCAGCGATTGGCTGCCAGTGATATCGCTGGCTGCATCGCCTATGCAGCGGCTCTGAAGGGGGCAGGCCTGCTTGATCATGAAGAGCTTGCGGCGATTTCGAATGGCCTGGAGCAAATTGGGAACGAGTTTTCCACAGGCTCATTTGTTTCGTTGCCTTCAGACGAAGACATCCATACTGCCATTGAGAGACGGTTGCATGAACTTGCAGGCGCTGTGTCGGGCAAATTGCACACGGGACGATCCCGCAATGACCAGGTGGCCACGGCACTACGTCATTATCTGATGCAAATCAATGATGAGTTGACGGCGAGTTTGCGATCGTTGCAAGCCGTTCTCGTCAACCGGGCAGAGAGCCATCTGGGCATCGTCATGCCAGGCTATACGCACCTGCAGCGAGCCCAGCCTATCTTGTTTAGCCATTGGCTCATGTCATTCTTCTGGAAGTTCAATCGCGATATCGATCGACTGGCTGGTGCAAAGATGCGGGCTAGTGTTTGCCCGCTTGGGTCAGGTGCGTTGGCAGGAAACCCATTCGACATCGATCGGGAGCAAATGGCAGAAGAGCTTGGGTTTGCCCACACCTCAGAGAACAGCCTTGATGCTGTAGAGGATCGCGATTTTGTCGTCGACTTCTTGTACGCGGGCGCGTTGCTCCAAACCCATCTAAGCTCGCTGGCTGAGACGCTCATCCTTTGGTCCAGCGAGTCGTATGCGTTTGTCCGCCTGAATGAGAAGTACTGCACTGGATCAAGCCTCATGCCGCAAAAGAGAAACCCCGACATGCTTGAGCTGATTCGCGGCAAGTCGGGACGAGTGCTTGGCCACCTCATGGGAATGATTACCACACTCAAGGGATTGCCCTCGGGATACAACAAGGACCTGCAAGAAGACAAAGAGGGACTGTTTGATGTCATTGATACATTGATGGCAGAGGTCCCGATTGCTGAAGCCATTGTGGGATCGATGATGCCCAATGCAGCACATATGTCGTCAGCCTGTTGTGCGTCGATGATGGCCACAGATCTTGCCGATTACCTTGTTCTTAAGGGTGTCCCTTTCCGCGAAGCCCACCACATTGTCGGGGCAGCCGTGAAGCAAGCAGAACGAGCCGGTGTGGGTATCGATGTGCTCCCGTTGTCTGCCTATCAGCACATTCACCCTGCGTTTGCCGAGGATGTTGCTGCCGTCTTTGACGTTCATACCTCCATTGAACGGCGGCAGGCTAAGGGGGGAACAGCGCCAAAAGCCGTTGCCTGTCAGCTAGAGGAGGCACACGCAATCCTTGCTCAGCCATCTGATTGATGAGGGGATTCGACACGAGGGAGCTTTCCCACAAACCAAAAACAAGCGCTTGACTTGCAGTCAGGCGACGAAAAGGAGATCGACATGACGAATTGTCCGGAATGCGGAGGTGCACTTGAGCTGAGTGCTGAGGTGATGGCCCACGAGATTATTGACTGCACAGCTTGTGGTGCGGAATTGGAAGTGACGTCCATTAAGCCGTTGACACTTGCGTTGGCCCCTGATGAAGAGGAGGACTGGGGAGAATAGACGATGATTGGCTGGCGTGCCTGCCACCTCATCGAACTCCTCTAGAGCACCATGAAGAAAGTTAGAATTGGACTTCTGTACTCGCGTGTGCGGGCCGAAGAGAAAATGCTGATTCAAGCCATCAAGCAACATGGAGGGGTCACATTGGAGCTCCTCTGTACCAACGATCTTGTTCTTGACTTTGGAGACTTGCCAGACGTGGACGTTGTTTTGGATCGAGAAATCTCCCAATCGCGTGCACTGCATGTCCTAAACATGCTGGAAAGGTCGGGCGTCAAGGCAGTGAATAGCTATGACACTGCGCGAATCGGGGGAGACAAGGTATTGACGTCCCAGCAATTGGCAAAGGCGGGCGTCCCCACACCTCGCATCAAAGTGGCGTTTTCCCGCAAGTCGGCTCTGTCTGCAGTTGAGGAACTGGGATATCCAGCAATCCTCAAGCCAGTTGACGGATCGTGGGGAAGGCTGATGGCCAAGATCGAGAACCGAACGGCAGCAGAAGCCATCCTTGAGCATAAATCCCATTTGGGATCTCACTACCACAGCGTCTTCTACATTCAGGAGTTTGTGGACAAGCCCGATCGGGACATTCGAGCCTTTGTCATCGGAGGGACCACTGTGGCTGCCGCCTATCGCAGTGCCGACCACTGGCTCACCAATGCGGCGTTGGGCGCGAAAACGTATCCGTGTCCAATTACGCCGGAGCTGGATGCCTTATGCACAAAGGCTTGTCGGGCAGTCGGCGGGGATGCCATTGCCGTTGATCTAATGGAGACAGGCAACGGACTTACCGTGCATGAAGTGAATTGCGCGATGGAATTCAAGGCTTCTATGAAGGCGGTGCAAACCGATCTTCCGGCATTGCTCATCGAGCATTGCGTGCGTGTGGGTAAGGAAAAAGAAAGCGGAGGGATTCATGAGTAATGATCGCTTGGGAATGCTGTTCTCAAGAATTCGAGTGGAAGAGAAGCTGTTGATCGAGGCAGCCCATCAACGGGGCGTGGATCTGACGCTGGTTGATAGCCGTGACATTGTGTTCGATCTAGACAGCCGGTTCGATTTTGATGTGCTTCTCGAACGAGATGTGTCGCATGCTCACGCGCTGTACGCACTCAGCCTGTTTGAGAATACGGGCGTTCAGACGATTAACTCCTACCGAGTCGCGCTAACTTGCGGCGACAAGGTGGCCACGTCCAAGGCACTTCGCGATGCCGGTGTGCCCACACCTGATGTGAAGGTGGCCTTCACGCGGGAAAGCGCATTGGCGGCCATTGAAGAGATGGGCTATCCCATTGTGCTTAAGCCGGTAACCGGATCCTGGGGACGTCTGCTGGCCAAGATCAATGATCGAGATGCTGCTGAGGCTGTGTTGGAACATAAGGATCACCTCGGCTCCTACTATCACAAGATCTTCTATATCCAGGAGTATCTGAACAAGCCGGGGCGAGACATTCGAGCTTTCGTGATTGGCGACGAAGTGGCCTGCGCCGTCTATCGATCCAGCGATCATTGGATCACCAATACGTCGCGCGGTGCTCAAGCGACCAATTGCCCCCTGACGAACGAAGTGCGAGACGTGAGCCTACGCGCTGCTCAGGCAGTGGGCGGCGGCGTGCTTGCCGTCGACTTGATCGAGTCTGATAGAGGTTTGCTCGCCCATGAGGTCAACTACACCGTTGAATTCCGCAACAGCATTGCGCCTACGGGCGTGGACATCCCCAACAGGATCCTTGATTACGCATTGGAGGTAGGTCGACATGCAGTCGCCTAGAGTGAATGTTGGCATCATGGGAGGGTCCGGATATGTGGGTGGCGAGTTGCTGCGGCTGCTGGTCCAACATCCATCCGTTCATGTCACGGCAGTGAGCTCACAGAGCTACAAGGGCAAGGCGATTGCTCGCGTGCATCCCAATCTGCGCGGCGTTCCATTGGACAAATTCATTCACCCTGATGAGTTCCCGGCAGTAGATGTGTTGTTCGCTGCCCTTCCGCACGGCGTTCTCATGAACCAGGTTGAGAGCCTGATGTCTATTTCCGAGCGACTTGTTGATTTGAGCGCGGACTTCCGATTGAAGGATCCGTCTGACTATGACGATTGGTATTCACTAACCCATCCGTGTCCAAAGCATCTTGAGACCTTTGCCTATGGGATGCCTGAATTGCATCGCGAGGAGATACGGTCAGCTCGGCATGTAGCTGTGCCTGGGTGTACGGCGACAGCAGCCATTCTTCCGTTGAAGCCATTGGTTGAAGCTTTTGATGTGACCCTGGCTGTCATTGACGCGAAAGTTGGCTCATCAGCTGGCGGAGCCAAAGTGTCCGCGGCAAGTCATCATCCTGAACGAAGTGGCGTGGTTCGAGCGTTCAAGCCTAGTGGCCACCGGCACATTGCGGAAATGATTCAGGAATTGGGGCTTTCAGAGTCAATCGTGAACTTCTCGCCCCATGGCGTGGAAATGGTCCGCGGCATTCAGTCGACAGCGCACGTGTTGATCGATGGTGAGTACAGCGAGAAAGACGTTTGGCAGGCCTACTTCAAGGCGTATGGAGAAGAGCCCTTCATTCGCTTGGTGAAGGAACGGTCAGGCATTTACAGATTCCCTGAGCCCAAACTCGTGGCAGGTACCAACTTCTGTGACATCGGGTTTGAGAAGGATCCTCGCACAGGACGACTGGTGGTTATGTCTGCGATCGACAATTTGATGAAGGGGGCTGCAGGTCAAGCCGTTCAGTGCCTGAACCTGATGCTCGGATTTCCTGAAACTACCGGTCTGCAAGCGCTGGCCCTGCACCCCTAGTCCGGCTCCAAGGAGGCATTTATGTCAAGGCTAACAGTCATTAAAGTCGGCGGCGGAGAGGGCATCGACTATCAGCAATTCTGCGAAGACCTTTCCGGACATCGGGACTACGTCCTTGTCCATGGCGGGTCATCCAAACTGAATGAGGTATCGACGATGCTAGGACACCCTCCTCGATTCGTCACGTCGGTGTCCGGGCATCAAAGCCGGTTCACGGATCGGCGCACGATGGAGATGTTCAACATGGTCTATGCGGGCTATGCCAACAAGATGATTGTCGAGATCCTGCAGCGCTTGGGAGTCAACGCTATTGGGCTGACTGGCATCGACGGGCGGCTCGTAGAAGGCGATCAAAAAGGCTCGCTGAAAATCATCGAAGACGGGCGTAGGCAGGTTCTTCGTGGGGATCTAAGCGGCATCATCCGAAAGGTCAACGTGGGGCTGCTGGAGTTGCTGCTAGATAACGGCTATGTGCCCGTTCTCACACCACCAGCCATTTCCAAAGAGGGCGTGGCCATCAACGTGGATGGCGATCGGTTTGCAGCTCATGTGGCGATGGCCTTGAAGGCCGATCAATTGCTACTCCTATCCAATGTGCCAGGTCTTCTTCAAGACGTCGCAGATGAAGGAAGCCTGATTCCCTCATTGGAGGCTGATCGACTCGATGAGTTTATTGAAACCGTCGCACTGGGACGGATGAAGAAGAAACTGCTGGGAGCCAAAGGATCGCTAGAAGGCGGTGTATCAAGAGTCATGGTCGGCGATGCGCGCGGGGCCAGCCCCGTCACTGACGCTCTGTCAGGAAGGGGAACCGCCATCAGCTAGGTGTTGGCTGCGGCAGCGGCCGATGTGCAGGAGGAGACAACAGCATGGATGAACAACGAACGAACGAAAGCGAATACCCCATTGAGAGTCGCCACGGCAGCGGCGCGCTCAAGCCTGCGCCGTTAGCAATCGTCAAAGGTTCTGGGGTTCGACTATTCGATCAAGAAGGACGTTCGTATCTGGATTGTGGAACGGGCATCGGTGTGGCTGCACTGGGGCATGCGCATCCAACATTGACCCAAGCCATCTCGGAGCAGGCGAGCACACTTATGACGTGTCCTAGCGCCTATTACCACAATGATGTTCGCACGCAGCTCATGCAAAAACTGGCAGCTATCGCTCCCAAGGATCTCGATCGGATCTTCCTCAGTAACTCGGGCACCGAGGCTGTTGAAACCGCGCTCAAGTTGGCTCGCGTTTGCACGGGCAAGCCGGGTATTGTTGCTGCAATGCGGGGGTTCCATGGGCGAACGATGGGTGCTCTGTCAACAACTTGGAAACCCGCGTTCCGCAAGGGATTTGACCCATTGCTACCTGGTGTTACCCACGTTCCGTTCAACGATATTGCCAGACTCAAGCAGGCAATGACGTCGGATGTTGCAGCCCTCATCCTTGAGCCCATTCAAGGGGAAGGCGGCATCCATCCTGCGTCTCAGGGCTACCTCGAAGCAGCGCGTGATCTGTGTGATGCGTCTGGAGCGCTTCTGATCTTCGACGAGGTTCAGAGCGGAATGGGACGCACCGGACGCTGGTTTGCCTGCGAACACTACCAAGTGACGCCGGACATTCTGTGTGTTGCCAAGGCGCTTGGCGGCGGTGTTCCTGTGGCAGCGACCATCTTCCCGACAGCGTTGTCCTTTGCCAAGGGACAGCATGGCAGCACGTATGGAGGCAATCCACTGGCTTGTCGTGCTGCGCTAACTGTGATCGACGTCATTGAGAAGGAAGACCTGCTCCATCAAATCACTGAAGTAGGGGCGTATTTCCTGCAACGCCTTGAAGAATTGCAGCGGGCGATGCCTGAGAAGATCCGTGACGTCCGGGGGATGGGCCTGATGCTGGCTGTTGAGCTTCGCACCAAAGCAGGTCCTGTCTTGAAGGCGTTGATGGAGCAAGGCGTACTAGCCTTGTCAGGAGGGAGCACGATTGTCCGTTTTCTCCCTCCTTACATGTTCACTAAGGCAAACGCTGATGAAGCTCTGAATGCCCTCGAATCGGTGCTGCAATGACGCTTGTCGAACGTCTCGTCCGATGCTCGAGTCCTTCTGGCGATGAAGGCGAAGTCGCCTCTGTCGTCATCGCTGAGATGAAGTCGCGCGGATTTGTAGCGCGTGAGGACGGCATAGGCAATGCCCTCGGCACAGTTGGTCATGGGACAAAGAGCATCTATCTCATTGGCCACCTCGATACCGTACCGGGCGACCTGACAGTCCGCGTTGATGACGGCAAGTTGTACGGTCGTGGCAGCGTAGATGCCAAGGGTCCCCTGGCAACCTGCATCGAGGCCGCAACACGTTGCGCAGAGTCGGATGCCGCTACGGTCACAGTCATTGGTTGTGTGGGAGAAGAGGCGGATTCGCGAGGTGCAAGACATATCCTGGAAACGATGCCCTCACCTGATTATGTTGTTATTGCTGAACCCAGTGGCTGGGCTGCTATCACTCTCGGCTACAAGGGATCACTGCCTGTACGTTACACAGTGACCAAACCTCAAACGCACAGAGGCGCTCCGACAAGCACAGTTGCAGAGGATGCTGTTACATTCTACGAAAGGATTTGTTCTGCCTATCCTGAGCGAGGCACAGGTTTCGAGGATCTGACAATTCGATTGACATCGCTCAATACAAGTCAGGATGTGGGACAGGAAAACGCGAAGCTGTCCCTAGATGTTCGTACACCGCCTGGATTTGACTCGAATGCTTTTTGCGGACTCGTACAGGATGCAGTCCATGGCGCGACAGTCTCCTTCGGCGATGCCATGCCTGCTGTACTCAGAGACAAGCGAAACCCTCTTGTCCGTGCGATGCTTGCTGCCATCCGATCTGAGGATGGACAACCCGTCTTCAAGCGCAAGACGGGAACGTCGGACATGAATCTGTTCCAGCAATGGAATGTTCCCATGATCGCCTATGGCCCAGGTGATTCATCACTGGATCACACGCCCGATGAGCATCTGAATCTGGCAGAATACGAGCGAGGAATTGCCGTTCTCAAACGCGCGTTGATGAACCTGGTACAGGGCTAGCGACTTGCTGTTGATGACCGGCGGATGGTGGCAAACAGGGAAGTTCTTGATGTCTGTCTCAACGATGCGGTTCGCTCTGCGTAAGGCCTGTTCATAGACCGTCTCTCGGTGCCAGGCTTGTTACTTGCCAGCCATTGCGCCTACCATCTGACCGATCATTATGCCGAGGCATTGGAGGCGGGAATGGACACAACAGCGGTGATCGTTCGATTGGGGTTGGCTTTTGTCATTGGAATCCTCGTGGGCCTTCAGCGCGAATACGCGCATCAACAAGGAGATCGAGAATTGTTCGCTGGCGCGCGAACCATGGCACTTGTTGCACTTGCTGGGTGTGCGGCAGCGCTCCTTGCAGACCTTACAGGTGTGGCGTGGATTTTCGTTGCTGCGTTTGTGTCCGTCAGCGGGTTGATTGCGATCTCCTATTTCGTCACTGCTTCACGAGGTGCGATGGGGCTGACCAGTGAAATCGCGGCCATCATGGTCTTTCTCATCGGTGCATTGTGCTATTGGGGCCGCATGGAGATTGCCGCGGCATTGGGTGTGGGCATCGCTGTCTTGTTGTCCCTGAAGGTGGGCGTTCGCAAATTCGTAGGTCAGATTAGCGATCAAGATGTGCTGGCAACGCTCAAATTCGCTGTGATTACGGCCATTGTCTTGCCTCTTCTGCCAAACCGAACATTCGGCCCTGCCCCACTGGATGTGCTGAACCCTCAGAACATCTGGCTAATGGTGGTCTTCATCTCAGCCATCAGCTTCATCGGCTACGTGCTCATCAAGCTTGTCGGATCCCGCCGTGGCGTTGGGCTAACGGGGCTGCTTGGCGGATTGGTATCAAGCACCGCAGTGACGTTGAGCTTTACACAACAAAGCAAGACCCATGACAGCTTGGCCAAACCATTTGCACTGGCAATTACCGTGGCGTGGACCGTGATGTTTGCTCGTGTTCTGGTCGTGGCAGCAGTGTTGAACGGAGATCTCTTGAAGGCCCTGTGGATTCCCATGGGAGGAGCTGGCGCGATTGGCCTGCTCTATTGCGGCTTCCTTCTGTTCTTCTCACGAGGAAAGGGTGACGGCGAAGAGGTTGCCCTAAAGGCACCATTTGAGTTGGGACCTGCGCTTCGGTTCGCCATTGCCTATGCTGTGATTCTTGTCGTTTCTCGCGGCGCCCAAATGTTGCTCGGGGATGCCGGAGTTTATGCTTCTGCGGCGCTCTCGGGTATTGCTGACGTCGATGCGATTACCCTGTCTATGGCTAGGATGGCGGGAGCAGGAACCGTAGAAATCGGGACAGCATCGAAGGCGATCGTGTTGGCTGCAATGGTCAACACGACAGTGAAGGGGGGCATGGTGTTTGCGTTGGGCGCTGTATCGCTGAGGAAATCAATCTGGCCGGGCCTCATCCTCATTCTTGGGGTCGGGCTTGGACTGGCTTATCTGTTTTAGAGATCGTTCTGATTCGCGCACGCAACGACAACGCGCCATTGCTGTATTCAGCTTCAACTACAGCGGGTATGAGCACGTTTGTTCGGGAGTGATGTCCAGATCGACTTGTGGGAGGGAGCATGGCCCAACGAAAAACGCAAAGCGAGCAGCGGAGAATCAAAGATGATGCGCAGGTGTTCGCGGATGAAACGCAGACGACGTACCACCGCCTTTCTGATGCGATCTGGAGCTATGCAGAACTGCCGATGCAGGAGTTTCGATCTTCAGGATTGCTTGCCGAACACCTCGAAGCAGAAGGATTTGACATTGAACGCGGCGTAGCAGGCATGCCGACGGCTTTCGTAGCTACTGCGTCAAACGGCACAGGAAAGCCGACGATCGGCATCCTTGCCGAGTATGATGCGCTCCCTTCACTCAGCCAAACAGCCGGACATCTGACTCATGCACCGCTTATCGACGGCGCGCCAGGACACGGCTGCACGCACAATGCCATGGGCGCCACGTCAGCCTTCACAGCCGTTGCCCTGAAGCGAGCTCTCGAACGCGAACAGCTTGATGGCACCATCAAACTGTTCGGTTGCCCTGGCGAAGAGGCGCTCGTTAGCCGCCCGTATATGGTTCGTGAGGGCGTTTTTGATGGATTGGATGCCGTGCTCGATAACCATGGAGCCGATATATTTCGTCCTGTTGCCGGCGTTTCCTACAGTGCCATGTACTCGTTTGTTGTGACGTTTCACGGGCGTACGGCTCATGCTGCTGGGGACCCATGGCATGGAATCAGTGCACTACACGCTGTGGAGCTGATGAACCATGCGGTCAATATGCTGCGAGAGCATCTGTATTACACCGCGCGTGTCCATTGCGTCATTCCTGAAGGTGGGCGAAGCCCCAATGTTGTGCCTGATGAGGCCAGTGTGTGGTACTACGTTCGGGATAGCGACGAACGCGTTGCCGAAGACTTTCGGAAAGTCTTGCGATGTGCCGAAGGCGCTGCCATTGCAACGGGGTGCACCCACAAGGTTCGCACGTATACAGGCATTCACCAGAACTATGGCAATCGAGCCCTCGCTAACATCATGCACGAGAATGTGGCACAGGTAGGAATGCCCGTTTGGTCTGAGGAAGACGTTCGCTTTGCCAAGATGTTCCAGAAGGAGAACGGGCTCAAGCAGAAGGGGTTGCAGGGTAACCATGGCGCAGTGTTGTCTCAGAGTGCGAAGGATTTCACTGGATCCGGATCATCAGATGTGGGTGAAGTTACGCTCGTCGCTCCGACTGCCTCTCTTCTGTTTCCTGTCTTGCCTCGAGAGGTCTGTGGACACCATTGGCAAACTGTCAGCCTCTCTGCAACGCCGATCGCACACAAGGCGATCACAGCAGCAGCGAAAGCCCTGACGGGCACCGGAATTGACCTGTTATGTGATCCAAATCGCCTAACACCCATTCGAGAAGAGTTTGCCCGTCTCCAGAAACGCATGCCCTACAAGAGCTACCTACCGGAGGATGCTACGCCGCCTATCGATCTCAATCGCGAGGCCATGGCTGCTGTTCGATCGCAGATGGAGCCACACTACGTAGCGCCCGATTCTGCGAATCCAATCGTAGAGACCTATACCCTCGAGTAGTTCGGCTGTTCACGCACAGGGTTCTAGGTCTAGGATTCAGCCGGTGCGGATCTGCAGTCATTGCCGCGTAGCGGATGGAATCAGTTTGACTGTTCCAGCGAGGATATCGTTCCGTTGGTCTCGATCTGAACGGGTTCACCATCGCGGAGTCCAGCAAACGAGTCCTCGGAAACAAGAAGAATGGGCAGCGACACATCATAGAGTTCCTTCGCGATGATGGATCCCAGTGCAAGAATGGGCGCCAAGTGACAGGTGACGATGGCTGCCGGGGCCTTGCCGATGCGGATGAGTTCAAGCAAT
>Ga0233431_1002149_pt1 | contig 29101 bp, 24 predicted proteins | sample SI_118_April2016_FD_179867 | JGI IMG/M metagenome (GOLD analysis project Ga0233431, IMG submission 179867) | Seawater microbial communities from Saanich Inlet, British Columbia, Canada - SI_118_April2016_200_MG | ecosystem: Environmental > Aquatic > Marine > Inlet | place: Canada: British...
GCTGATATTATTATTTGTATTTCAAGAAGAAATGCTTTGCTTTCTCAGCACCTTAGAAACAGGCCTGAAATTTTTGCTGTAAACGGAATAGGTTAGCCGATGTCGAAAAGAACCCTGCCCATAAATATGGATTCCGCCAAAGCCTCTTTGACAGTCACTTTGCTTTTGCTGTAGATATTTCAGCATTCATTTTCGCCGTCACCTTTCACTTCATCTTTTTCCATTTCACCGGGAGTCAACCATGAAAACCGCCTGGGGCGAAATCAAGGACCAGATCAAGACACGGGTTCCAGATAATACCTTCTCTCTTTGGATAAAACCCATCGAATGTCTGGAGGCCAAAAAAGGCGCCGTTGTCCTGGGATGTCCCAATCGATTTTCAAAAGACTGGGTTGTGGAAAATTACCTGGGTATGATCAGGGACAAGTTTAACGCCATTACCGACGAGCCCGTTGATGTACAATTTAAGGTGCAGCGCCGGAAGAGAACGCCATCCCCCGTAAACTTTCCGTCTCACCCGGCTCAGCAGACCCTTCCGGGTATGCTGCAGAAAAAGCGTCCGGGGAATCTTCTGTTGAACAGCCAGTTTACCTTTGATCGTTTCATTGTGGGGCAATCCAATGAATTTGCCTATTCGGCCTCTAAAAATATTGCCCTGGGGGACCCCTGTAATTATCATTCACTCTTGATGCTCTCCAATACCGGTTTGGGAAAGACCCACCTTTCTCAAGCCATCGGGCACACCATTCTGGCGGCAAACCCGCAATCCCGGGTGTTCTACATGACTGCTGAGGACTTCACAAACGAAATGATCGCCTCTTTGAGGGCCCGACGGATTGAGGCGTTTAAAAGCAGGTACCGCCGGTCGTGTGATGTGCTTCTCCTGGAGGAGGTCCATTTCCTGGGTGGAAAGGAAAAAATACAGACGGAACTGGGTTATACCCTGGATGCACTGGCCCAGGACCGTAAGAAAATCATCTTCACCAGTTCTCTGCCGCCCAAGGATATCCCACGGATGTCCAAAGAGCTTTCCTCCCGTCTCACATCGGGCCTGGTGACCACCATTGGAGGGCCGGACTATCATACCCGGGTGCAGATATTGATGGAAAAAGCCAATGGGTTCGGTGTTTATCTTTCAAAGGACGTGGTTCATTTCCTGGCAGATCAGCTCAAACGGGACGTTCGGCAGATGGAAAGTGCTCTGAAGTGCCTCAAGGCACGTTCTGAACTGGTGGGGGCGAAAATCAACATGGATTTGGCGAAAGAGGTTTCGAGTGCGCTGGTATCGGGAGAGAGTTCCGCTACCACCGAAAAAATTATGGCGCTGGTGTGTGAGTATTATAAGGTGGACCTTGAGATGATCCGCTCAAAATCTCGAAAAAAAATGTATGCTTATCCTCGAAACATCTACGCATACCTTTGCCGAAAGTACTCCGATGAGACGCTTCAGACCATTGGCAGAAGCATCAACCGCAGCCACTCCACCGTGGTCTATGCCACCGAACTGGTGGAGCGGAAAATGAAAACCGACCGCAGCATGAAACACCAGGTGGGGTTGATTTCAAAACGCCTGGATGAAACCTTGCAGTAATTTTCTAAGGACCCTGGCGTGCGAATCCTTCACATTGGAAAATACTATCCGCCCTACGCCGGGGGGATGGAAATCTTTCTGAGGGATCTCCTGTTCTCACTCAAAGACGGGGGTTCAGAGGTGATGGGTCTGGTCCACCACCACCTGCCCGGGCGATCGTCTTTAAGGGAAGAGGTGGAAGGGGTCCCCATTTTTCGGGTGTCTTCCCTGGGGCAGATCCTGTATACGCCCATGAGCCCGTCCTTTCCCCTTGTCTTTAGAAAAATCATTCGCTCCTTTCGCCCGCATATCCTTCATTCGCATCTCCCCAACCCGTCCGCTTTCTGGAGCCTGGCGCTACCAGACGCCCGCGCGGTCCCGATGGTCATTCAGTGGCAGTCGGATGTGGTGTCTTCCGAAATTGATCGGCGGTTGCAACCGGCGTATCGGTGTTATCGGCCGTTGGAGCAACGGACGCTCGCGCGGGCGGAAAAAATTCTGGTGGCCTCAGAGCCCTATCTTCACCACAGCATCCCTTTAAAACCGTGGGCTTCGAAATGCGCCGTTATTCCGTTGGGGGTGGACCCCGAGCGTCTGCCATGGCCCGATGCGGATGCCCTTCAGCAGGCGGAGGGGAGTTGGTGCCCGGGTTGTTTAAGGGTACTTGCGGTGGGTCGACTCACTTATTACAAGGGATTCGATGTGCTCATACGGGCGGCCGGGCGAACGAAAGGGGTTGCGGTGCAGATTGTGGGCCATGGGGACTTAAGGCCCCAGTTGCAGAGGACCATTCGCCAAAGGGGTCTTGAAACCCGGGTGTCGCTCAGGGGCGGTCTTTCTGATGAGATGCTTCAGGCCCTTTTCGCCACATGTGATGTATTCTGTCTTCCCTCCCTTGAAAGGACCGAGGCATTTGGTGTGGTGTTGCTGGAGGCCATGCGGTATGGAAAGCCGATCATTGCCAGTCATATCCCCGGTTCCGGTCCCGGATGGGTGGTTCAGGAGGGTGATTGCGGGTGGCTGGTTCCCCCGGATGACGTTGATGCGCTTAGAATAAGGATGAAAAACCTGGTGGCACAACCCGGTCTGTGCCGGGAACTGGGGCGAAAGGGACGTGAGAATTTCAAAAAGAAATTCCACATTCAATCTGTGGCAAAAAGTGTTACGAAAATCTATGAGGATATCCTGGAATCCAGCGGGGTGCTGGCTTCTTGATGGTGGCGAGTGGGGTCTTTCGTTTCATTGGTGGATTCTGTGTAGAAATTTGTCTCTTCCCGTAATTCCGCCACCAGTTTGTTCAGTACCGCCACCTCCTGAAGAAGTTCCTTTATCCGGACTTCGTTTTGGGATGCAAAAATGAAGAGGTAAAGGTTTTGAATCAACAGCACGCCCACCGCGATCACAAAGAGCAAGGCCGGGGCATATGAAATGCCGGTAAATACGGCGATTTTATCCAGGATCACCGGAAAAATCCCCAGCACCACCACCACGATGCCGATGGCAAACCAGGTTAAAGCGTATTTTTCCTGCAGTTTCCCCCTGCGAACCAGAAGCAGTATGATTAAAAAGATGGCGGCGCCTAAAATCCCGGTGGTGATTTTGTAGGAAATCATAGCCTTCTCGCAATAATAAAGGTCAAGGTGATGAAAAGGTATCGCATAACGCTGGCAAGATTGGGGAATACCTTTGATTTCTCTCCCCTCCGGATTTCCATGTTAACCGGTATTTCCGTGAGTCGAAGGCCCTTTTTCTTCGCCATGAACAGAACTCCCAGGTCCTGGTAATCGAGGTTCAAGAAGGACCCATGGATTAACTGACCCATGGCCGCGCGGCTGTAGCCTCTGAGGCCGGAAGTAAAATCACTGATGTCAAGCCCGGACAGTCGATTCAGGATTTCCCTGCAGAATTTTCTGGACCATCCGCCCCGGTCATTGTCTTTTCCGATGACCACATCGTAGCCTTGCTCTAGGCCGGGAATGATCCGCAGCGCGCCTTCGGGCAGATGCTGTCCATCGCCGTCAAATGTGATAATCCCGTCAAATTCTTTGGTCAGAGCATACTTAAAACCTGCCTGGATGGCACCCCAGTGCCCCAGGTTAAATGGCAGATTCAGATATTCAAACCCCTCTTTTTTCAGAAGATTAAGATAGCTTTTGTCGTCACTTCCGTCATCAATCACCAGGATTTCAGGAAAATGAATCCTCAGGTTCTGCAAAACAGGCAGAAGGTGGGGCCATTCATTAAATACGGGTACCAGGATGAGCAGATTCATGTTTCCCAATTAGTCAAGAAATCATAGATGGACAAGTGACACCTGAGCGGTTCAAAAAGACGATGATGTCAAATCCATGGTTAAATAAGTTTCGGAGTCGTTTGGGCTACTCCGATAAAAACGTACAATGGCTTGAATTGTGTCATTTAAATCAATATGCTGTCAACAAAAAGACAGAAAAGATTATCAACAGGCAATTTGAAGGATTTTGTTTGTAACCCCGCATGAAATCACTGGGGGGTGCATCTATTCCGATGGAACCTTCTTTTGATTTTTGAGGTCCACAAAAATGAAAAAACAAATTGAAACAGACTCAGGCACGTTTAATATTCGCAAGTTCAGGGACGACGATGAAATAAAGGTTCTGGAATTATGGAAACTTACGTTTAATCAGGAGATAAACCAGGCGCTCTGGCGGTGGAAGTATTTTGATAACCCATACCCCCAGGCACTTCTTTTGTGCGAATCTGAAAATGACGAGATCCTTGCGCTTTATGGTGGTATTCCCTTTAAGGGGTCAAGGAATGGGAAAGCTGTTGTCATGGTTCAGCTAATGGACATCATGTCCCATCCTGATTTCAGGGGGAAGGGGCTTTTTGCGAGAACGGGCAAGATCTTTTTTGAGATTTTCTGCGGAAAAAATTCTGCCGAAATCTTATATGGGTTTCCAGGGAAATTTCATTTTGAGCTTGGAAAAAGGATATTGGGATACACGCCCCTGGAAAGCCGAGTCACCTACTTAAAAGGTGAAACAGGCGTGCTGGCCTCAAAAAAGAGGCGCTCATTTTTAAGCATCAAGAAAATTGAAAACCCCGGGAGCCAATTTGACAGATTATGGGAAAAGTGCCGTGTGGATTATCCATACGCTGTTGTCAGGCAATCCGAATTCCTGCGCTGGCGGTTTTGCAGGCATCCTGAAAAGAAATATGAAATTTTCTGTCTGAAAGGTATGTTTTCAAAAGAGATTGAAGGGTATGCGGTTCTTCATCTAAAAGAAGATGCTGCGATTCTTGTGGACATGCTGTTCCCGAAATCCGAAAAAAATATTGCCGTCTTTTTTAGCAAAATTGCTCATATGCTCAGATCTCGAGGCCTCTTGCAGATTGAAACGTGGCTTCCCGGCGGCCATTTTTTAAAAACAGTCGCAATGGCCGCCGGATTCGAGGAGCACGATGAACCCCTGGGTATAATTTCAACGATTAAAACTTTTGATCATTCTCCAAACACAAAATGGATAGACAATAACCTTTTTTATACCATGGCAGATTCGGATTTATTTTAGTGGAAAACCCTCGGAATAGGAATTATGGGGTTTTGTTTTGAAACAAACCTCTCTTTGTGATATTAGGAATTCCGCTAGGTTTTTTGGTAGAGTGGTACGATCGTATCGGTGGATGGTTTGTTGAGACGAGGCGCTAAAGCATGAAATCCAAGTCGCTGCCCATTATGTTTGCAAGCCCTTGGTTTGCAGTGGTACTGATCGCAGCTGTTACCTTGGTGATCTACAGCAACACATATAGAGTCCCCTTTGTTTTTGATGGGAAAGTTCAAATTGAAAATGATCAAAAAATAAAGGATTTGGAGAACTATTTTTCGCTTAAAGGTTTCAAATCTCGCCGTTCAATTGTTCAGTTCTCTTTTGCCCTCAATTATCAATTGGGGAAATTCAACCCTGTTGGGTACCATCTGGTAAATATCTTAATTCATTTGACTAACGGTGTCCTTGCCTATTTCCTTGCGCTCAATGTGTTTGGCCGGTTGTCATTTTTTCAGGTGGAACAAGGGAAGCCGCCTGTTGTTCCGCGATCTCATGGTAAACGGAAAAAGAAGACCCGTAAATCAACCCCATCTATCCAGAATTCAGAGGCAATCGCTTTTTCAGCATCAAAGATTCCATCCATGGCGCTGTGGGTGGCACTGCTTTTTGTTGCGCACCCTATTCAAACACAGGCTGTCACCTACATTGTCCAACGATATACGTCCATGTCTGCCATGTTTTATCTGGTTTCGGTGCTTCTATATATTCATGCCAGAAATCTGCAGTTGAACACGGGGGGATTGGGGGAAAACGGAACGTGGGGAAACGATTCGATCAAACAAGATGCAGGCAAAAATAGCACTGCTCCTTTCTCTTTCAAAATTTTATTTTGCTTCGCCGCATCCGTTCTTTCGGGCGTGTTTGCATTTTTGAGCAAGGAAAATGCAGCCACACTACCCGGTATCATTCTTCTGGTGGAATATTTTCTTCTTGACAGGTCCTGGCAGGGATGGAAAAAAAAGTTGCTCTGGATTGTCCCCCTGGGCGCCCTTCTGGCGTTCTTGGCCCTCTATTTTCTTTCCTCTACGCGAGGATTGAAATTTGAAAATCTCCTGGAGGATGTTTCCATCCTGACAAGAGAGACCGGGACGGTTGGTCGATGGCGTTATTTTTGCACTCAGTTTAATGTTCTTGTAGAATACATTCGGCTGCTGTTTTTCCCGTTGGGCCAGAACGTGGATCACATGTATCCCTTGAAATCAGGTTTTTTCGATGGACTAACCCCCCTGGCTTTTGTTTTCGTCATAATGGTTATCGGGGTTGGCATTTGGAACATCAGGAAAAGACCGGCCGTCAGTTTCGGAATTTTTTGGTTTTTTATGACACTTTCCATTGAATCGAGCATTTTCCCCATTAGCGATACCATGTTTGAACACAGGCTTTATTTACCGGTTTTTGGTTTCGCCGTATCTGTGGTCTACGCGGTATTTCAATTGTTTTCAAACAGAAAAGTTTGGGCCAACCTCTTTTTGGCGACGGGTATCGTGACGCTTGGCTTGGGAACCTATGCGAGGAACAAAATCTGGCAGGGCCCCCTCACCTTGTGGAAAGATTCAGCCCATAAGAACCCTGAAAATCATCGTGCCCATACCAATTATGGCGCTGAGCTAAACGAAATCGGGCAACTCGACCTGGCAATCCGGGAATATACAAAGGCACTTGAAATAAAACCGGATTTTGCCGATGCAAACATCAATCTCGGGAGCGCCCTCATGCGACGGGGTCAGTTTGAAGAAGCCGTCCAATACCTTTCAAAAGCGCTGCAAAAAAAACCCCACTCTGCGGCGGCGAATAATAACATGGGGGTTGCCTTGTCTCAAACGGGGGATCTGAATGGTGCCATTGGCTACTTTAAAAAGGCATTGCGCATAAAACCACGCTATGCTGAAGCCCACAACGGTCTGGGAAACGCTCTGGCCCAGAAGGGTCGTATTGAAGACGCCATGATGGAATGGACCAAGGCTACTGAAATAGACCCCCACTACGCCAAGCCCCATTACAATATGGGGGTTTTCTTTGAGCGGAAGGGAGACATGAGGAAAGCGGAAAGGAGTTTTTCTGAAACGATTCGCATTAACCCGGGGTTTGCCCCAGCCTATTCGAAACTGGGCTTTATCTCAGCACGACAGGGGGATTATGAAACAGCCATGAGATTATTTAAAAAAGCGTTAGAAATAAACCCTCGATTAGCCGATGCACAGCGGGGCTTTCGTGAAATGATCCGTTTGACTGGAAAGAGGAATTAGCGCTAGAAGATGAGCCAATCATCAATCGTATTTGCAGTTGGATAGGATAAAATAAAAATGGAAAATCATGTGAAACGACTGGCCAGGACTCTGGCTGAAACCGGGGCGCTTTTTTTTGATAGCGGCCTGGTGCTCAAAGATGGGCGGCCGACGCCCTATTTCGTCAATATGGCCATGTTCAAGTCGGGACGTCTCAGCCTGTTGATGGGGTCTTTTTTTGCTGAGATGATGGTATCCAAAGGTCTTGATAAACGTGCGGATATCATCCTGGGCCCTTCCTACAAAGGGAGTTCGATTGCACTGTCAACCAGCATTGCCCTGTGGCAGGAATACCAAAAAGATCTTTTCTTTGAATATGACCGAAAGGAAGCCAAAACTCACGGGGAGGCCACCGGAAAGAAGGGCATGTTTGTGAACCAGACTTTCTTTGACGGTTGCCGTCTCTTTGTGGTGGATGATGTGGCCACTTCCATGGGCACCAAATATGAGCTTCTGGAAAAGATCGAAGCCGAGGCAAGCCTTAAGGACATCACCATTCATGTGGAAGGGATCGGCATCGGGATTGACAGGGAACAGACAACGGCGGTTTATAATGATGAGGGAAACGTGGTTCTGGCAGAAAAAGGAAACAGTGCCATTGACGATTTTGTTTCAAAAACGGGCATTGGGGTGTTTTCGGTCGCCGGCATCAAAGACGTGGTTCAACACCTTTATGAAGAGGGCGTTCCGGTGCTGGTGAAAGGAAGTCGCGTTACCATTGACGATGGGACCAAGGCGGAGTTTGACCAGTACGTGGAAACATACGGTATTTGATGGTACCGGTGGCAGGGGTCATTTCCGGGGACAAAATAGGCTTGCTTCAGGGAAAGAAATAGGGTATGACTCCTCCCAGTCGGGACGTGGCTCAGTCTGGTAGAGCACCGCGTTCGGGACGCGGGGGTCGCTGGTTCAAATCCAGTCGTCCCGACCACCCCCTTTCCGCAGCGTTTATCCGTCAGATTTTCCCTTGTTGAACCAAACGTGAAAAATGTTCGAAAGAGCGATCGTAGGTTTTTTCCGCGTCCTTGGAAAAACAGCACCCGGGGAGTTGTCGCATTTTCAGATGATACGAAATGCACTCGCAACAGGTCCCTTTTCTGGGGCATGGTTCATAGGTGCAGTTACATTTTTCAAGGTTCTTTTCCCGATTACATTCCATGGTTTTCCCCCTCGTATGCTTAATCACAGGCAGCGGGAACGTGCAACAAACCTCCCGCGCAAACTGACAGATGGTATTTTTTTAAAAAATTATATAAGGTGCTATTATATTTTGGCAAGACGGTATCGTCAATTTTTCCTTGACAAAGTCAATCATTTCCTCAACATTTCCGCCATCAGAAGTGTTGATGGGACACTCCACAAGGAGACTCGAGGGAAAATTTCCGATGAACAGGAGTGGTAGTCATTTTGGAAACTGAGATCATAACCGGTTCAATGGAGGCACCCAGCAGGTGGTGGGCGTTGCATATACGGAGCCGTTTTGAGCAAAAAGTTCATAAGGGGTTATGCGGAAAATCCCTTGAGGCCTTTTTTCCGCGAATTGAGGTCATGAGCCGCAGGAAAGATCGGCGGAAAAAGATACTGGTACCCATGATTCCGGGTTATGTTTTTGTTCGATCGGCCCTGGCGCCGGAGGAATATCACCGTATCATCCAGACCGTCGGTGTGGTTCGGATGGTCGCTTTCAAGGGGAAACCGGTTCCCGCCGATGAAGTGGAAATTTCGTCCCTCATGATCCTGGACGGCACGGACCGAACCGTTCAAAACCGTTCCTACATGCAAAAGGGAGACCGTGTAACGATTATGGAGGGGCCTCTCAAGGGTTTGGAAGGGTTTTATATTCGACACAAGGGCAAGAATGACCAGGTTGTGGTATCCGTTGATTTGTTACAGCGATCCCTGGAAGTGGAGATTGAAGGCGAGGCGCTGGAAAAGGCCGCCGGATAAATTCCCCAATCCACCATTAAGAACCGTAACTTTTGGTAACGGGTTTCTTTTTTTTAATTAAATAAATGTGATAATCGGTTTAACCTCTGTAACCGAAGGGGCGGAGCCGTGTGAAAACCGGGGTTTGGCGAGGAGGGCAGGAATGAAAATCTTGATCACAGGGGGTGCCGGCTTTATTGGATCCCATTTGGCGGAACGTTTGTTGGAAAATGATAACGAGGTCTTTGTCATTGACAATCTATGGACCGGAAAACTGGCCAATATCTCAAAAATTCAAAGTCATGAACGGCTGCATCTGGTAATTGACACCATTTTAAACGAATCCGTCATGAACGAGCTCATATTCAAGGCGGACCAGATATACCATCTGGCGGCGGCGGTAGGGGTCCGGAACATCATGGACCATCCGGTGGAAACACTGGATACCAACGTCAAGGGGACCGAAGTGGTCCTGCGGCTCGCCAACCAGTTTAAGAAAAAGGTATTTATCGCGTCCACATCAGAAATTTACGGCAAACATGTGGAGCACGATTTGTCGGAAGATGACAACCGGGTCATGGGGTCAGTCAAAAAACGACGATGGGCCTATGCCTGTTCCAAAACCCTGGATGAGTTCCAAGCCCTTGCCTATTATGACGAAAAAAAACTCCCCGTATTGATCGGCCGACTGTTTAACACGGTCGGGCCCCGACAAACGGGACAGTATGGCATGGTTTTGCCCAACTTTGTCCAAAGTGCTTTGCTCGGTAAGCCCATCACCGTTTATGGGGATGGTACCCAGAGCCGAAGTTTTGCCCACGTGAACGACGTGGTGGAAGCCATTACACGATTGATGGATGAACCGTCTGCGGAAGGGGATATCTTTAATGTGGGCAACAACGAGGAAGTGACCATTAAAGATCTGGCATTTAGAGTTAAGGAGATGACGGGGAGTCATTCCGAAATTGATTTTGTACCCTACGAAAAGGCGTACGGCCCGGGGTTTGAAGATATGGAAAGAAGATGCCCGAATATCAGCAAACTGAAAAAAGCCATTGGGTTCGAACCGACCTATAACCTGGAGGGCATCATCCAGAGTGTTGTTGACTATTTCAAGGAATAGGGAAGAGATTTTGTGACATGAGGGCTTCAGTGGAAAAGAACGGTTTTGGGGGAGCAGGGCATTGAAATGACGCCGATTTCTTTTCAGGATTATCCCAAAGAACCGGTGGTTTTGGACAACCTCTCCGATAAAATGATGCGGGAATCCAGGTTTGTTCCGCTGGAGATGGGGGATGATTTTCTAAAAATCGCCATGGCCGATCCGGATGATTTTTACACCATCGATGCCTTAAAGGTCACTTATGATCTGGATATTCGGGTTTGCCAGGGAAAAGAAGGCGACATCCTTGACACCGTTGAACGATTGTACGGGGCCGGCAGTCAATCCCTTGAAACCATCATCGAGGAAGCGGGAAAAGATATTTACGACATTTCCGCCGAAGATGTTGAGGATGAAGACCACTTAAGGGATCTGGCGTCTGAGGCACCCATCATCCGGCTGGTGAACCGGTTGATTTTTAATGCCGTTGAGCAGAAGGCCAGCGATATCCATTTTGAACCCTTTGAAAATGAATTCAAGGCGCGATACCGCATCGATGGGGTTCTGCACGATGTGGAATCTCCCCCCCACCGGTTGCAGGCGGCTATTATCAGCAGGGTTAAAATCATGGCCAAGCTGGATATTGCGGAAAGAAGGCTGCCCCAGGACGGGAGAATCAAACTTCGAATTTCAGACAAAGAAATTGATTTCAGGATCTCCACCATCCCAACCCTTTTCGGCGAAAGTCTGGTCATGCGGATATTGGATCGCGATACCCTGATTCTTGATCTCGATAAATTGGGGTTCCCCGAAAATGTTTTGACCCAATATACGGAACTCGCCAGGCAGCCTTATGGCATGATCCTGGTGACCGGTCCCACGGGGAGTGGGAAAACATCGACCCTGTACACGACCCTTGCCAAAATCAATTCGCCGGAAAACAAAATCATCACCCTGGAGGAACCGGTTGAGTATCAACTGGGCGGCGTGAACCAGATTCAGGTGAACCAGAAGATCGGTATGTCCTTTGCCAGCGGACTTCGGTCCATCGTGAGACAGGATCCGGATATTATCCTGGTGGGGGAGATCCGGGACCGGGAAACCGCCGAGATTGCCATTCAGTCCGCTTTGACCGGGCATCTGCTGTTCAGCACCCTTCACACCAACGATGCGGCCGGGGCCATTACCAGACTGCTCGACATGGGTGTGGAGAGCTTTCTCCTCAGTTCAACCCTTTTAGGTGTTTTGGCCCAGCGGCTTGTGAGGGTCATCTGCCCGGAATGCAAACATCGGATTGAACCGGAGGAACGGCTGCTGAAGTCCATGGAAATGAGCCCCGCAGAAGCAGTCAAGGTTGAATTTTTTGCGGGAAAGGGCTGCGAAGCCTGTCGATATACCGGGTTCAGCGGCAGGACCGCCATTTTTGAATATCTGCCTGTAAACCAGCGGATTCGAAAAGAAATTATCAATAGATCGAGTGCAGAAAATATCAAAAACGTGGCGGTTAAATCGGAAATGTTGACCCTGAGACAGGACGGATGGCGGAAAGTGAAGGAAGGGACCACCACCATCCCTGAGATATTGAAAGTCACCCTCGAAAACTGAAAATGCCTTCATATTCATATAAAGCTGCTGACAGTGCTGGTAAAATTGTAACCGGAGTCCTGGATGCGGATGAAGAAAAAAAGGTGGTGGCCGAACTGCAGAACCTCGATTTGATTCCCATACGCATCGTTGTGGCCAAAGGAAATGGCAAGCGCCTGGGGATGAACCTTTCGGAGCAGTTACTCAGCCTGTTCCACGGTGTTTCTTCCAAAGATGTGATGGCCTTTACCCAGGACCTGGCGACCCTTCTTGAAGCCGGTTTGCCTGTTGATCGGGCGCTCTCCCTCTTGATCGAATCTTCTGAAAATGAGCGGTTCAAAATGGTGGCAAGCGATATTCTAAAAACCGTTCAGGGTGGCGGGTACCTGTCCGATGCTTTGACAAAGCACCCAAAGGCTTTCACCTCCTTTTATGTGAGCATGGTGCGGGCAGGCGAAGCGGGAGGTGTTCTGGAAGCGGTTTTGAGCCGGTTGGGGGAGTTTTTGGAGAGTGCTCAGGAACTGAAGGATTATATCAAATCCGCCATGGTGTACCCGATCTTTCTGGTGGGCGTGGGCGGCATGTCCATAATTATCCTTTTGACCTTTGTCATTCCAAAATTTTCAATTATTTTCTCGGATATGGGGCAGGCCATTCCCCTCAGCACCCAGCTCTTGCTAGGCGTCAGCGAACTGTTGCAATCCTATTGGTGGGCCATTTTGATCTTATTGGGCGCGGGATATTTTTTCATCAGAAAGTACATCAACACGCCTGCGGGACGGTTGAAATTCGACCGAAAAAAAATGAAATTCCCCGTGGTGGGGGGGCTCATCAAAAAAATTGAGGTGGCCCGGTTTGCCAGAACCCTGGGAACTTTGACAAAAAGCGGTGTCCCCATTTTGCAGGCTCTCACGCTGGTAAAAGACATTATGGGGAACAAGGTTATTGCGGGTTCAATGGAAAATGTCTATGCGCGTGTGAAGGAGGGGGACCGGTTATCGAAACCCCTCAAAGACACCGGGATCTTTCCGCCCCTCGCCATTCAGATGATTACCGTGGGAGAAGAAACGGGACGATTGGACCGCATGCTCCTGCGGGTGGCGGAAAGTTACGAAAAAATGGTTCGGAATACGGTAAAACGGCTTATCAGCCTTCTGGAGCCGGCCATGATTCTATTCATGGGCCTGGTGGTGGGGTTCGTGGTGGTCTCCATGCTCATGGCGGTATTCAGTATGAATGAAATGCCCTTTTGAGGGGTATATGAAAGGAGTTCACATGAACAAACGAAAAAAAAGAGAAATGGGATTCAGTCTCATTGAGTTGTTGATTGTAATGGTTATCATGGGCCTTCTGGCCGCCCTGGTGGGACCCCGCATGTTTGGAAAGGTGGGTAAATCAAAGCAAAATGCAGCGCGTGCTCAGATGGCTCTTTTTGAAACCGCTCTCGACACCTACCGACTGGATGTGGGCAAATACCCTTCAACGGAACAGGGCCTTAAAGCCCTCAGGACCAAACCCTCGGACGGTGAAAAATGGGACGGCCCCTATCTGCCCAAATCGGTGCCCAAGGACCCATGGGGTCATCCGTATGTGTACAGGCGGACCGATAACGGCGAAGTTGAGATGATTTCCCTGGGGGCCAACGGCAGCGAGGGCGGGGAGGGTGAAGACAAAGATATTTCCAGCCGGGACGCGGATGAAGAAGACGGATGAAAAAGGGCTTCTCACTCATCGAATTGCTGGTGGTTCTGGTGCTCATCAGCGTCTTTTCAGCGTTTGTGGGTGTCAACTTGGCCGGCAGCCTGGGGAATATGGGGTTGAAGACCGCTTCCAAAAAGGTGGCGGCCTCCCTGAGATACGCCAGAAGTCGTGCCATAACGGAAAGCATTCCCTATGTGGCGCTTTTGGATCTCAATCAAAATCGGATGACCATTAAACCTGAATTATCTTCCGCTGGTAGTGAAAAAAACCCCGGCGATTCCCCTCCGAATCTGAAAACAAGCGGTGAGAAGCGCTATGATCTCCCGGAAGAGGTGAAATTCAAAAATGCCCTGACCTTTGACGGAAGCGAATCCGATTCGAGGTTTTTCGCTGTCGTTTTTATGCCCAACGGCTGCAGCAGCGGGGGAACCATCTATTTAGAGAATGATCGAGAGCACGGGTCCGCTGTAAAAATTGATGTTATTACCGGCATGGTCCGTGTGGAGATGTCTTGATATCGGATGGCCGAATCATAAAACAGACATTAAACGCCAAAAATGGTTTTGCCCTCATTGAAATTCTGGTGGCAGTTTCCGTTCTGGCCATTTCCCTGGTGGTGATTTTCCAGCTTTTTTCTGGGGGCCTCAAATCCCGAAAACTGTCTGAACAATACGCACGGGGCGTATTTTATGGCAGGGAAAAAATGGCCGAAATTCTGCTTATCCCTGATCTGTCAGAAGGCGAAACCCAAGGGGAATTTGAGGATTCCTACGAATGGCAAGCGGTCGTCACCCGGGTTATTTTTGAAGAAGATGATGGAAACCTGCCCGTGGAGTTGCTGAATATCAAGGTTCGAATTAACTGGCGTGAGGGAGAAAAAGAAAAATCCTTTACTGTTGATACCCTGAAAGCGGTTCAAAAGGAAAAAGAGTCTTGAGGGTTGGAAAAAGAGGTTTCACGCTCCTCGAACTCATGATTTCCCTGGCGATTATGGGGGGGGTGCTGCTGATTATTTTCGGCGCTCTCAGGGTCGGTACGCGGGCGTGGGAAAAGGGTGAAAAAGATGTGACCGTTCATCAGCGGCAGCGCGCGGTTTTGGGTCTCCTGAGCCAGCAGATCGCAAGTGCCTGCATCTATGAAATCAAAATGGGAGATAATGCCTTTTATTTCAAGGGTTCTGAGGGGACAATGGAATTTGTTTCCCGCAGCCCCATTGTGCCGGGAGCGCTGACCGGGGTGGTGTTTGTGAAATACATGATTCAGGAAGGCGATGGGGATGGAAAAAAACAGCTCAAACTTTATGAAAAAGATGCCGGTTTCCTGAAAGTGGAAGATGTTGAAAGCCAGAGAGACGAAGACCTTTTCATATTGATTCCAGGCATCGAAGATCTTCAGTTTGAATATCTGAAAGGGGACGAAGATAAAAGTGAAACGGACTGGCAAGCCTCCTGGGATCCTTCCGAAGAAAAAGGGTTGCCCCTTGCGGTTAAAATCGTTCTGAAACAAGATGAGGAAACGGCGCCCATTAACCTCATTGTACCCATCTGGTGTCAGGAGGAATAACTGGATATTCGACATCTAAGATCTGGCGCTGTTAGTCCCCACCCGTAGCTAAGGACTTTTGGATGAACCGCTTGCCAAGGTGAATACCGGGCTTTTCAATAAAACGATATGTCAGATAGGAAGCAACGATCAAAATAGAAAGGGTCATACTGACCGCACATAGATATTTGAAAGTGGTGGGAATCGGCCACTCGTAAATAATACGGTAAACGGGAATGAGCAGATACACGATGGTGGGATGGTTGAGGTAAAGTGAATAGCTTATTTTACCGAGAAATTTCGTCACACGATTCACAATCAACGTTATTGGGGAAATGGCGAGACCCAGAAAAAATGCGCCATAGATTACAGCTTGCCAGTAATAGGCATCAAAGAATATTATACTGAGATAACCCTTCAGGGCGGCAGCATACCCATTGGCTGCGGCTCCCATAAGCGTATATCCTACGCTTTGTGGCACAGCCTTTGTCCGGAACCTCTTGAACAAAAAATAAACAAGCATACCGAAGGCAAATACAGGCAGATGGTGAAGAAAAGCTCTGTCATAAAAGGGAAGTCGTACTGCATTGTTTAATGGCAAATAATCCAAGACCGACTTGAAGGCGAGAGAGAGCAACAATGTGCCCACAAAGAGGGCAGCCGCTTGCCAAGTGTCAGATATGTGCTTAATAATCACCGGAAACAAAAGATAGAAAAGTATCTCAACGCTGATGATCCAACTTGCCCACACAAAGCCATCCTGCCCTCCCGGAACAAGATTGAAGAAAAAGAGTAAACTGGAAAATATTTCGAAAGGTGAGTGCAGGGCATCAAATATCAACACATCGCGCAGGAGCGATAGGCCAATCCAAAAGTAGAAAAGAGGAGCGATTCGAAAAAAACGACGCACAAAGAAATTTTTTATCTGATGTACTTCGCGATCATGGAGATGCCAGGTCAAGCATAGCGAGAACGCGCTTGCCACAAAAAACAGGGTTACCGCCGTGCCGCCAGTGTGTACAAAAGCCGCAGCCCATTGGGGAACTATAACAATGCTAGGTTGGGGAATAAACACCATATGGTAAAGAACGATGTAAATTGCGGCCAAACCGCGCAAACTGTCTAAAAAATCAAGTCGCTGCATCTTTGCCTCAAGCTGGTTTCGCTCAAAAACAGGAGGCTGATGTATCCTATTTTGGTTGCCCCTGGTTCAGAGTATTTAATGGCAGGACCCCGTTCCCGAAAGAAGCAAAACAGCGAGGTCTCCTACATCACCAGGGCACCCTAATATAGTTGCTAATCGTTGGCAAGAGAGTTCAAAATATGCAGGGTGATTTTGTCCTGTTTCGTCACTCTTTGAACATGATGGATGAGATTACGTGAAAAAAAGAATGGTTCAAGAAAAAGGAATTGCGCTTTTCATGGTATTATGGGTGCTGATCCTCCTTTCGGCCATTGCCACCGAATTTTGTTTCGCCATGCGCACTGAGGTCAATATGGTGCGCAACTTCAAGGAGCAAACCGAGGCCTACTACATTGCCCGGGCGGGGTTGAATCGTGCAATATACGAATTGGTGCGAAATGAATCTTCTCCTGAGAAAAAGAAACTGCTGACCGATGAAAATGAAGAGACCCCTGAAACCGCCCCACGGTGGCGAATGAACACCGATATTCCACCGGCGCCTTTTGCCGAAGGACGGTTCAATGTGCGCATCGGAAATGAAGCCGGTAAAATCAACCTCAATACCGCTGATGAACCGCTTTTGAAAATGATGCTGAATGGTTTTGATTTTGAAGGACAGGAAAAAGACATTATTGTCGATTCCATCATGGATTGGCGCGATGAAAACGATCTCCATCGCATGAACGGCGCTGAAAGTGATTATTATCAGTCACTGCCCAGACCCTACGACTGCAAGAACGGTGATTTTGATGCCATAGAGGAGTTGTTGATGGTTCGCGGCATCACACCGGAAATTTTTTACGGGGGGCTCAAAAATAGGGTGACGGCCTTTAAAGATCAAGGCTCCAAACGGGGAAAGATCAGGCGGAGGTCCGGCAAAGCGGGTGGATCTAAAATCTGCATCAACGCCGCTTCCAAAGAAATGCTGCTTTCTTTACCCCAAATGACCGGGGATCTGGCCCAGTCGATTATCGATTTCAGAAAAGAGGCGGATTTCAAAACCCTGGGAGAGGTTTCCACACTCCTGGGGGCGGACGTATATGGGGCCATATCCCGCCATATCACGCTGACCCCCAGTCCGTACTACCAGATTTCATCTGTTGGAACAATTGACGACAGCCGGACACGACAAGGGCTTTCAGTAACGATCGAGATCAATGGCGCCCTTAAAAAGGGATATCGCGTGGTTCAGTGGAACGACCGCGTGACATTGTCGGAAGATCTGTTCCCGGAATCAATTGAATGAGTATTTCAGGAGAACCATCGATGCTTTTTCAGATAAGCCTCGGCGTTGACATACAAGAACACGGGGTCTGTCTGGCCTGTCTGAAGGCCTCGTCCAGGAATGTTAAACTGGCGTTTTACGGTGTTTACCCCCTTGAGGAAGGCATGGACGATGGGGAGAAGATCGACGTAATTCTGGGATTGATTGAGGGCTTCCTGCAGGAGAACCGTATTTCCCCCACCTCTGTGTTTTTAGGCGTTCCGCGCAACATTGCCATCCTGCGATATCTGGAATTCCCCATGGCTGTTAAGGAAAACCTCAGAGAAAGCCTGGGATACGAGTTGGAAAAACACGTCCCTTTCAGCTTGGAAGATATATACTTTGATTTTCAGGTTATTTCAGAGGATAAAACATCCGGTCGGTTACAATTGCTCCTAGTTGTCGTGAAAAAGGAGACACTTTCACCTTTTCTGGGTTTGGCCAAACGACTGGGAGTCGGCATTTCAGGTATTGAGATCAGCTCAACAGCGCTGACGAACTATTTTTTTCAGCGAGACGGAAAAAGCGATGGTTCGTCCAAGGCCTTTGTGTATGCGGGAGAACATGACATCGAATTGGGGTTGTTCAAAAACGACATGCTCCTCTACTCCAGGGCCATATCTGAAAATGATGATCTTCTTGAAGCTATTCCGGCGGCTCTTGAGACGATGCGCCGAGATTTCGGAAATAGCGATGAGCCCATGGACACCGTATTGTGTGGAACGGAAGAAGATGCGCCTTTGATGGAACGGCTTCACGGAACAAGTATAATCAATGCTCAACTGGCGGATCTGTCCAGGTCACAACTTCCTTCCACCGGCGTGATGGTTGCCTACGGTTTGGCTTTAAGGGGCGTTCGAAAGGCTTCAATGGGCATCAACCTGCTGCCACCGGCGTTTCGAAAAAAACCCAGCAAATTGAAATTTTATACCCTGTTCGGGTTGCTCTCTCTGGTCCTTCTGGGAGCACTGGCCTGGGGGGGAGGTGTCTTTTTGCAGCGTCAGTGGACCTTGGATCGGCTGGATGCTGAGATTAAAAACCTGGGATCTCAGGTGAAAAAATTTGAACAGGTAAAAACAGAAGGAAAGAGAATTGAGGACCGAATCGATTATCTCAACACCCTTCGTCGGGGGGGGGTGCCCGTTCTGGAAATATTGAAAGAATTGTCTGAGAGAATACCGAAGAGTGTCTGGTTAAAAAGATTCGACTTCACAGAAAAGGGCATTCAGTTAGAGGGGTACGCAACGTCGGCTTCAGAACTCATTATGCTTCTGGACAATTCTCCCATGTTCGGCGATGTGAAATTTCTCTCCGCCATCAACAAGGACCGTACCGGCAAGGAAAGGTTTCGAATCGGACTGAATCTCAAATGAGAAAAATGGCAAAAATAGACAAAAAACGAAAATATTTCTTGATGGCCATGGCCTTTCTCCTGATTGCGGGGGCAATCTACAGAATGTGGCCGCAAATACAGGATATTTTTGCCGCAGATGACGCCATTGTATTAAAAAAGAAGCAGCTTTTTAAATACCAGAGGATTCTTCAATCCTCCGGTGATCTGGAAAAGAGGGTTGCACTGACCAAAACAATTGTGGGGCGGGCAGAGTCGGGACTGTTTACCGGCAAGACGCCCGCATTGGCTGCGGCAGATATTCAAAAGGTCATCCGTGAGATGGCCAAGAAAAGTCAAATGGAGATCAAAAGTATCCGTGTTCTCAAACCGCAGGATGTTGATGAAAGTCATTATCTGAGCATACCGGTTGAATTTGTTGCCATTGGCGTCATCAGGCAATTGAAGGAATTCCTCTATCGGATTAGGGCGGCTCCAAAATACTTGACAGTGCAGAAGGTGAAAACCAGTGTCGTACTAAGGCGAAACCGAAGAACCAAAAGCCAGAAGTTGGAAAGGGTCACCTCCAATATTACCATCAACGGTTTTTTGAAGAGGTGAATGGTCCCATAAAAAAGGAAGGGCTGCCAGGATGCTTTCAAGAATATGGCTTATCAATGTCATACTGTTGCTGTTGTTTGCTTTTTTGGGTCTAAAAGCATACGGGGTTTGGTTTCAGGGAAACGCCGGAGATAAAACTCTGGCAATTGCGAGCAAACCCGGCCGGAAAACCCCGGAACCATTGGCCGCTTTGTATGAGAGAAAGATTCCCCCCGGAGAAAAATACGATGCTTTGATAGCTTTGAATCTTTTTTCTCCCGAACGGGCCGAGACTATTCTGGACGTCCCAAAGCCAGATGGAAAATCAAAAAAACTAAGTGCCTCCGAACAAAAAAACATTAAGCAATATCTTATAAACTTGACACTTTATGGCCTTGTCATTACGAATGACTCTGCTGAGGCGCTTGTGTCTTATCCGGTTGCAAAGCCCGTTTTAAACGGCCGGAAAAGCAAAAGTAGGAACGTAAAGCGCCTGACAGCCAGACAGACCAAATGGGTCAAAGTGGGAGATACCCTGGGTGATTTCAAGGTGGTGTCCATTACGCCCGATAGAGTACTGTTGAAAGCCGGTGATCAATCGTTTGATCTGTTGTTGTATGACAAAGGAAAACTCAAAAAGCGTGCGGCTGCAAAGCCCAAAACGGGCCCTAACGTGGTGGGCGTGTCCGTAAAGCCCAAAGCCGTGTCTCAAGTGACAGGCCTGGGCCAAAAGCTCGGGGCGGCGCCTCAAATGAGAAAATCGTCCGCGAAATCAACGGCTTTAAACGCAAATAGAACATCGAACCTCCCCTTGCCGGTCAAAAAAGGGAACTCCGATGCCGCTGTGCCGAAAAACCGGTAAAATCTTGAATTTGAGAAAGAGGTCCAAACAAGGTAACCATATGGGAAAATTCCTGGTGAGAACAATTCTTTTGATGGGTCTGGTGGGGGGGGCGTCCGGTCTTTTTTTCGGTTGTGCGGGTCAAGCACCTTCAGATACCGGGCAAATGGGAAAAAGCAGAGCGCCCCTGGAAGCAGAAATCCTTCAGAATGCCGAGAAAAAGTATGAAAAGGAGCAGCAACGTAGGGAGGAATCCAAAAATCTCCAAGAAAAGCCGACGGCGAAGATTTCGTCGGTGAAAGGCATTTCTTCGGCCGGAAGGGCATCGAGGGTTTCTTCCACAGGCCAATATGGGTCCCCCGCCGCCATATACAATAAAAGAAACGCTTCAAGGGGGAGTATTCGGAGAATTTCCTCAATTCCCAAAGGTGCACCCGGGGCGGAAGGTCAAATTATCTTTAATTTTGATGATGCAGACCTTTATGAAGTCATCAAAACCATGGCGGAGCTCCTCGAAATTAACTATATCGTTGATCCGGGGATTCAGGGAAAGGTGACCATTCACACCGCCCGGAAGCTCAGGAAAACCGACCTTTTCCCCGTTTTTTCAGAGATTCTGGCGATAAACGGCTTGACCGCCATGAAACAAGGCAAACTTTACAAGATCGTCCCCATGAAAGATGCCCCTCGAATGCCCATGGATGCGGTTTTTACGCTGGGTCAGAAAGATGTTCCGCCCTCGAACCGGGTCATCATTCAAATTATCCCCCTAAGGTATATTTCCACCCAGGAGATGACGAAGCTGGTGACCCCTTTTCTCTCTTCAGGCGGCACCCTGGTGGCCAGCGTACCCACCAATACCCTGGTGGTGGTGGATAAGGGTTCTAATATTTTAAAGATTCTCCAGCTGGTGGGGACTTTTGACATAAACTTGATGGATCGGGTGTACTATCGATTTTACCCGCTGGAGTATCTGGATGCAAAGGAAGTGGCTGCCATTATCAAAGAATTTACCGCTTCCTATGCGGGGAGTTCCGGTGAGATGGTGAAATTTATTCCCCTGGAACGGCTGAATACCCTTTTGGCGGTCAGTACAACGCCCGAGGTTTTTGATAAAATTGAGGAATTGGTCCATCAAATCGACATTGTGGATGAAACGGTGGCGGCAAGGATCTTCATCTATTTTGTCAAAAATGGTGCGGCCAATGAACTGGCCACCCTGTTAAATAATGTTTTGACCGGTAAAGAAACCAAAAAACAGGAAAAGAAAGAAGCCGGTGGGGCGTCCAGTGTTCCGGGGAATCCCTTTTCCAAGGCGAAAATGGCGGAGAAAAAGGCTGAAAAAACGGCGGCCAAGGCCGGGGAATCCACAAAGAAAAGTACGGTGGCCAAAAAGACTTCCGGTGCGCCCGGTGAAGGCTCCGGTACGCTTATGGGAGATGTGACCATCACCCCTGACGAAATTCGAAACGCCCTCATTATCGAGTCGACGCCTTCCGATTACAAAATTATCGAAGGGATACTGAAAAAAATCGACATCATGCCGCGGCAGGTGCTGATACAAGCTACCATCGCCGAGGTCACCCTGGATTCGTCCACCGAGTTTGGCGTTGAGTATGCGCTGGGCCAGGGCGCGGGCGCCCTGGGTGCCGGTTTCATGGCGACCGTGGGGAAGTCCGGGCTCAACTATTCCATCGGCGTAACCAACAAATGGTATGTGGAACTTAAAGCCCTGGCCTCAAAGGGCCGATTGAATGTTATTTCATCTCCCCACGTACTCGCTTCTGACAATCAGGAGGCCAAGATTGACGTTTCCAGGGAAATTCCCCTGGCAAGCGGTACAACAAACGTTTCAAGCGGTTCCACCATCAGCGAGACCACCATCGAATACCGGGACACGGGTGTGATCCTTTCGGTGACGCCCCACATCAACGAGCGGGGCCTGGTGACCATGGATGTGAGCGAGGAGGTGAGCAATTATGAGGGTGATATGGCAGTGGGACGTCAATCGAACCAAGTCGAAAATTTATACCCGGTTTTTTCCAAACGGGTGGTCAAAACCACCCTCACCGTGGGGCATGGCCAGACCATTGCCATCGGCGGGTTGATCCGGGATCGGGAAAAGGAAGAGACCTATGGGCTCCCCTGTCTGATCAATATTCCGGTGGTGAAATATCTGACCGGCAGCTGGTCCAAAAAAACGGAAAAGGTTGAACTGATCGTCCTGATCACCCCCCGGGTGGTGGACGACATGGACGATGTGGAAGCCGTCACCAATGAGTTCAAACAAAAAGTGCAAAGCGTCATGAAGCAGTTTTACCCCCAGCAATAGAATAATGGTCTGAAACATCCCCCCGTTCATTTTCGGAATTCTCAATCATGAATATCCCCCTGGTTCTCAAACGCTGGTTTCAAATCCCTTTTCACCACCGAACCCTTTTCTGGGGATTTGTTCGAAATGAATTCAAAGGGCGTTTTGCCGGCTCCATGGGGGGATTTTTGTGGAGCCTCCTGACGCCTCTGGCCAATCTGCTCATCTATATCTTTGTGTTCTCCGTGATTTTGAAGATCCGGCTGAAGCCCATGGAAACGGGCACCGACAGCTTCGTTGTGTACTTCCTGGCCGGTCTTCTCCCATGGACCGCGTTTTCAGAAGCCTTGAGCAATGCCACCGATGCTTTCCTGGGCCGGGCCAACCTCATCACCAAGGTGGCGTTCCCCCTGGAAATTCTCCCCATATCGGGGGTTATCGTCCCTTTTTGTTTAAACGGCCTCGGTTTTGTGATGTTTCTGGTCTATTTGATGTTTAATGGGTATTTGCATATTGCCTGGGTGTGGCTCCCCCTGGTGATAGTTGTTCACATGGTATTTACACTGGGGATGGTATGCCTGATTGCCAGCTTGTCAGTTTTTTTGAGAGATATTAAGCAATTCATCGGAACCGCCATCTCATTGTGGTTTTTTCTGACACCCATCATCTACCCCTTGTCCATGGTGCCTGAAAGGATGCGATGGGCCATGAAATTAAATCCCATGTATCCCTTTATCGAGCTGTACCATCAAACACTGCTGCATCATTGTATTTCTTTTGTAACGCTGGCGTATGCCCTTGGCCTGGCGCTACTCTGCTTTGTTGGCAGCGTCATTTTTTTTGAACGCTCAAAACACGCCTTCGCGGACGTTTTGTAAGGGTGCGGGCGGAGAATAATATTGGGGAGTCATCCATTTGAACGCCATTGAGGCGCATAACCTGACGAAAAATTACCAGGTCTACCTGAGACCCTTTGACCGTCTCAAGGAAGCGATTTTTCGAAAGCCCTGCCACGATCTCGTGGAAGCGCTGTCGGATGTCTCTTTCCAAGTCCCCGAGGGAGGTACCCTGGGGATCATCGGTGAAAATGGGGCCGGAAAATCCACCCTGCTGAAAATACTGGCCGGCACCGCCCGCCAGACGTTCGGGAAAATGGTCAAACGGGGGCGGATGGCGGCGCTTCTGGAGTTGGGGTCGGGGTTCCACCCTGAGTTCAGCGGTCGGCAAAACATCTATCTGAATGCAGCCCTTCTGGGCTTGAAGGAAAAAGAGATCCGGGAGCGGGAAGAGGCGATTATCGCGTTTTCGGGGTTGGAACATGCCATTGACCGTCCCGTCAAAACCTATTCATCTGGGATGTATGTGCGCCTGGCATTCTCCATTGCAACCAGTGTGGACCCACAGATTCTGATCATTGACGAAGCCCTCAGCGTGGGGGATCAGCGGTTTCAACAGAAATGCGTGGACCGGATGATGAATTTCAGAAAGGCCAGTAAAACCCTTCTTATCTGTACTCACAGCATGTACATGATCAACGAGTTGTGCTCCCATGCCCTCTGGCTGAAAAACGGACGTATGTGCCGCTACGGGAAAACATCCTCTGTGGTGTCAGCCTATCTGGCCTATCTTGAAAATGATCCCGAAGCCCTTTCATCCGCCCCTGAGGCACCGGCGCAATCACAGATGCCCGATATCATGATCGAAGAGGTGCGCCTTCTGGATGAAGAAAAAAAATCCGTGGTGAATATTCGTCAATTTGAGACGGTTGTTGTTCAGATAAAGACCCGACGGGTCGGTGAACCCATCATGGGGCACCTGGCCGTGGGAATCGGGTTTTCAGACGACACGCAGCTCTTTGAAACCACCACCAAAATGTCCGGTCTGGATCCCATCTTGTTTTCCGGTGAACAGACAATTGAACTGGTGATTCCAACCATACCCATTCTGGGTGGTAATTACCTGATAAGGGTCAGGGTTGGCGATGAACATGCCATGCGGGAGATCGATCGAATGACCCATGGCCCTTTTATGATCGAAAGTGACCATCCTGAAATCGGAATGCTGTGGATGCGCCACTCCTGGAATCTTGCTTGACCTGAAGATTTGGTTTCCCAATTGAGAACCCTCGCCATTATTGTCAATTATAAAAGTTTTGCTCTGACCTTGCAGGCGGTGAAGTCGGTTCTGGCATCCGAATCTTCCGGGCCGGTGAGAGTGGTGGTGGTGGACAACAGCAGCGATCCGGATGAGAGCCATAAGCTTCGATCACATCTTCCCGAATCGGTGGTTTTACGGGTAAACGCTCACAACATGGGGTTCGGGTTTGCGTGCAACCAGGCTCTGAGGGAATTTGAAAGCGATGGGATCCTGCTCATAAACCCGGATGCTCGATTGTGCCCCGGCTCCTTGAAACAGCTGCAGAAAACCCTTTTTTCCAGCCGGAATGTAGCCGCCGTTTCCCCGCAACTCTTCTGGGATGACGAGCAGGTCTTCCATCTGCCGCCCCCTTATCCCACAGCGCTTTTTGAATTCCGGAACCTTCTGGCAACCCGGGAACCGGAAGCCTGGATCAACCGGTTCATCAGTTTTGGGTGGCGAAGGCATTCCATCAACTTGTGGCGTTCCGAAAACCCGGTGGAAGTGAGCAACCTTTCAGGAGGCCTGGCGCTTTTGGATCGGGTGGCCGTTCAAAAATCCGGCGGGCTCTTTGATCCCCGGTTTTTTCTCTATTTTGAAGACACGGATCTTTTTCTGCGACTGAGAAACAACGGTTTTCGGCTCCTGATTGAACCACGGGCCAGGGCCGTTCATTATTACGATCAATGCGGCCGGCATCAATGGCAGGAAAAAAGAAGGTTGATGGAAAAATCCCAGGCCCTTTTTCTGGAAAAACACCAAAAATTCTGGAAAATGGTTCTTAGAAGAGTCGTTGATTCTCTCCCCCGTCCTGCCATGGTTCGGAGAAAATGTGATTCACCTGTTTTCAAAACGCCTTTTTCTTTGAAAGTCCCGACGGGTTTTCAAAATCAATGGCTTTTTGAGTGGAGCCCCAACCCTGATCTGATCCCATCTGTCGGCCGGTTCGGCGTCGGCCCGGAGATGCGTTTCCCGGAAACCTGTTGGAAATTGCTTTCGCCGGGACAATATTTCGGGCGTCTGGGGGGGGCAAACCGCATGGGAACACCGTTTCAGAAGGTCTCCTGGATCGTCCAGTAGCGCAACCAAACGCCATTGCCATTAAGTGGTTCAACGACAACACCCCTTATTTGATGATCTGACCATGCAAACCGAAGGCGAGCTGATTCCCTTTCATACAAAGGATCCCACAGGCATGCGGGTACTGGTTCTGGCGCCGCATCCCGACGACGAAACCCTGGGTTGCGGGGGTAGTCTGGCGCTTCACAGGGAAGCGGGAGACCCGGTAAAGATTGTCTTTTTAACCAACGGCGCAAAGGGAGATTCCAGCGGCAAGATTGAAAAAAGCCATTACACGGCCCTGCGGCAATCAGAGGCAAAAAGGGCTTGCGAAACCATCGGTGTGACCGAGCTGGAATTCTGGCCATACGAAGACCGGTCTTTGGCCGGTGCCCGTGGTGCCCTTTCTCGCATGGTGGATCTGCTGAACGATTATGGTCCGCAATTGGTATATGCCCCTTCTCCCCTGGAAATTCACCCGGATCACCGGGCGGCGTGTTTTTTGTTGTGTGATGCCCTTCGAGGTGGCGATTTCAATTTCCAGGTGGCCTTTTATGAGGTGGGGCAGCCCATCTGTGTGAATGCTCTGGTCGATATTACACCGGTTTTGCCGAAGAAAAAACAGGCCATTAAACAATACGAAAGCCAGCTCAAAGAAAGACCCTATGGGGAAATCACCTTTGGCCTGAACCGCTTTCGAAGCCTGACCCTTCCGGAAGGGGTGACCCACGCCGAGGGGTTCTCGTGGCAAAATGCTGCGCTTATTCAAAAAATCGGACCCATGGCCATTTTATCCCAGCATGCACGCAGGCTATCGCCCGATCCCGAAGAATCGGGTCCCCTGGTATCCATCATTGTTCGGACAAAGGATAGACCTCACCTGCTGGCCCCTGCCATTCGTTCCATCACCAGACAGACCTACGCCAACCTGGAAATTGTGGTGATAAACGATGGTGGGGAGAATGTTGCCGATGTTCTGGCCGCTTTTTCCGGTGATATCTTCATCCGCCATGTGCACCACGATAACTGTATGGGAAGATCAGCCGCCGCCAACAGCGGGTTAGAGGCGGCCAGGGGAAAATATCTGAATTTTCTGGATGATGACGATGTCCTTTATCCCGATCACGTGGCGTGCCTGGTGAACCACCTCGAGATGACACGTGAAAAAGTGGCTTACAGCAATGTTCTGAATGTTTTTTTCAAAGGCCCGCCCGAAACCCCCGGCAACCGAGAGAAAGAAGAACGGGTGTTTAATTTCGATTTCGATCCGGACAGACTTTTGTTTGAAAACTATATTCCCATCATGAGCGTCTTGTTTTCAAGGGAGGTTCTTGGGAAGGTCAAAACCTTTTCAGAGGACCTGACCCTTTTTGAGGCTTGGGATTTCTGGATTCGGGTGTCGCGTCATTTTTTTTTCCAGCATCTGGACCACACCACGGCGGAATACCGCTTTTACGGACCCGCCAAAATGGCAACCGCCCATCGCCTGAAATATCCCTGCGACCGGGCCAGAGCTGTGCTGTTTGACCGGGCTTATCCCCACATGGACGGGCGGGCGTGGGCCGCTTTTCGTAAAGCCGCCGAAATGCGGGCTGAAGCCTCGAAGGTACCCCTCCATGGTTCGCCCGCCACTTCCCGTATGGCCGCAGGAATTGAGGAAACAGGGGAGCATCTGGTTCATCTTCAACAGACACAACAGCAGTTGTGCCTCAAGATTGCTGAACTGGAAGCGCAGATCAGGAACCTGTCCACGGCCCCCGTTCCCGCAAAACCCCCTTTAAGTCTTCGAGGAAGCCTGAGATCCATCCTGAATAAAACCACTGATTTTTGCGTTCAAAAAGGCTCAAAAAGAGGTTGACAGTCCAAAGGCGACATGCTAAAAGCCTAAGGCACCGTCCATCTTTTCAGAACGTGGATTCCGTGTGTTCGGTGGGGGGGATATTAAAAAAAGTGCAAAGCAATGATCATGAATGGCGGGGTTTCGGGGGCGATTGCTCAAGCATTGATTTAACCTTGAACCCTAAGGAACGAATTGTATTTGAGAACCCGAAGAGAATATCTGTGCCGGCAAATTTGTTTATTGCTTGAAAAAAGCTTGACAAACGGATTCTCTTCAATATAATAGCACCAACACTGGTAGTACGAGGCATTTTGAGCTAAGCATTTTGGACAAAAAAGCAGGAATATTATTGAAAGCGTGATAAAATTTTGAGTCTAAAGGAGGTGGTGATCTCGATTCAGGTGGTTTAGGTGTTTGGGTTGTTTTTGGGATATTAAGTTTTTGAGGGAAGCAAAACTATAATTAAGGAGGAAAAAGAGTATGAAAAAGTTTTTTATAGCCCTTTCAGTTCTGGCGGCGCTGTTGATAGGTGTGGCTCCGTCTCAGGCTTTGGTGGGAATGCCGGACGATATGCCGGGTGCGGATGCAACGATTCCCTTTATCTGCAGCACGGACATTACTACGGGTACGGGTCTCAATACCCTTATCGCCTTTACAGAAGTCGGTAGAGGTCAGGCGGGAAGTACAGCGGACAGGTCTCTTAGCTACTATTACGACATCTGTACCGTCAGAAGCGTCACCGTCTATGACTCCACACTTACCGGTACGGCAGGTTCCGTTACGTCAATGAATGCCAAAAGCGAAGTTGCCAAGGTGTCGGATGCTTCATTGCCTGACCTTGAGGTGACCATCGATGGCGTAACCTATTATGCCGGGTACTTTCATTTTGCAAGCCGGAATTTGGTAGCTGCTACATCACAGGCAAATATCATAGCTAACAATAATGTGTTGGCCCAGGTTTTGTTCGTGAATCTGGCCGCTGGTAAAGTCGGTGCCGCGAATTTGCCCATGAGGGAGTACAACAATAACCTCGCCAGTTCTGCTTATGGGACCGTTGCTACGGCCGGTCAGACGAATATGGCCCCGGCGACCGCTGCGGCCAATAGCTGGATTGAGAAGTTCTCACCGGATGCGCTGGCATCGGCTATGGCACTTCAGGAGGTTGGAACCCCTATCGCCAACCAGGCGACCTTTTTCGGCCTGTATCCCCGCTTCTACATTCCTGCAAGCGGTGATT
>Ga0233431_1002150_pt1 | contig 29096 bp, 31 predicted proteins | sample SI_118_April2016_FD_179867 | JGI IMG/M metagenome (GOLD analysis project Ga0233431, IMG submission 179867) | Seawater microbial communities from Saanich Inlet, British Columbia, Canada - SI_118_April2016_200_MG | ecosystem: Environmental > Aquatic > Marine > Inlet | place: Canada: British...
TACCGTTTCCTTGTAGCTCCCATAAAAATCTCCTCTCTTAATAATTATACTACTTTCTAAAGGAGATTTCACACCTTATTTCTCTGTCCAGTTTATGGGGTACATTATACTGTGCCCAAAGTGAGGCTCTCCTATGCCTGAGATTATGCCAACTCCATTTCTTCAATCCAAGTTTTCTGATATATCTTTCCAGAAACTTGGGTTTATCTTTCCAGCGTCCGAAAATACAACCCTTACCTTGAATATTTTTCAAGCATTCCGGCACAGGAATACGTCGGGGTGTAAGATTACTATTTTTAGCTTTGCGTGTCCACAAAGTCACAAGACCTTCCTGAATATCCTCAAACTTCAACCGTAATGCTTCACTAATTCTACATCCCGTTTGCTCGACAAAATCAAATAGAAAACGTTCTTCATTGTCAAGAGCTGAACGGACATATGCAATTTCCTGTTCTGATGGGATAAATTTAAGCTTAATATCCACTGGAAATAACTTAATACCGACGAAAGGATTTCTCATTTCGATGTCGTATATCCTGATAGCATAGTTGAAAAGTGCTTTTACAGAACGGAGCATGGCGTTTGTACAGTAATTGGAGCTACCTCGTTCTTGAACTTGCTTTGAATATTCAAAAATGAACTTATTAATTTGCACTTTCCTCACAGTTTCCACCGGAATATTTCCCAAATACTTGAGTAATATTCTGTAATACCTTTGTGTTTCTTTGTAATATCTATTACTATGATTTGCCTTTATCTCATCCAACCGGGCACTCATAACATCAACAAGCATAATTTCGTTTTCAGGTTGTTGAGTATTGATTTCTGCCTCGATTTGCTGGAGTCTATCACGCTCGGCCATGAGGCACTCTGCCCGTGTGAGGAACATCGCCTTGCTGAAGTACTTCTGCCCTTGAAACTGGCCGGAGAAATACCAGCGTATCCCCTTTGCCAATTTTCGTTTATAAACACCCATTTGCATTTCTCCTTTTTCCAGTTATATTACTGGCTCGTAAGATAGTAGGTATAAAGTGGAGGTGGTTTTGTATTTACTCAAAAAAGATTGAGGTGATGATTAACAGTGAGGATTAGGGAAACATAACGGAGGATGTTATGGATAGTCCCTACCTCTCGGTCGCTGAAGTTGCCGATCTGTTCGGCAGGTCTTCAAAATGGGTGTATCAGCGTAAGGCTGAAATACCCGGTTATTTCAAACTTGCCGGAAGCATTTTCTTTGACCGGGAAATCCTGCTTTCAAACCTCAGGAACGCAGCCACTCAACCTGCAAAGAGACAGAAGCCGGACGTTCGTAATGATCGTCACGGCCTCCTGTCCTGATTTGTAGCCTCCGTCGTAACGGCGGGGGCTATTTTTTGTTAAAAGCCTTGTAATCATGGAAATGCCGATGCTGATGGATTTCCTTGTAGATGTTGATAGGCGGTTGATTGCTTGACGACTTTTTCTTCCTTTTAGGAGTAGTTCCCAAAATCTGCTGTACTCCTGCTTTAGGAAAATTGACAAGTAATTCCTTGACAACTGCGCCAAAAATACTTTTCCCTTTTCGCTTAGCCATTTCTCTCACCTCCTTACATGTGACTGAAGGTAAGATAGGAAAGCGTATCAAATTATCAATAAACAAGATAGGCAGATATTATACACTTTTGGAAGATAGTCTAATTCAGGCATGAGGAAGGTTCAAAACAGCGCGGAAACATCGTCTTTGGTGAATTCTCCGACCGGTTTTTCAAGCAGTGGGTTTTTGACAAATGCGAATTCCGTGAGACGGTTTCGGATGTTCTCTGGCTCTGGATGGAGAAGGAGTATCCGTTTGAATTTTCGCAACAATTCAAGCTGTGAATTTGTCGCCGACGTTCCCATCAGCCCTACAACAAACGGAAATCCAAGGCCATGAATGTGAATCACGTCCAGCACTGATACGGTAAGTATCACCGCTTCCTGTTTCTGCCGGTACAGATTGTATAACGTGTCCCGTTTGAAACCTTTCGGATAAAACCACTTTTCTTCTTTAATCCCGATATATCCAAGGTGTTCGTTGTTGTGGTCTATGATCCTGAAAGCGACTTTACCTGCCATGATCGATTTCTGACCGCAGTAGCCAATGTCGAAGTGCTTTGCCGTCTCTTCATCAATCCCCAATTTTCTAACTGCCGGATGGTCACGCTCAAGTTCCAGCACAGGGATGTCCCGCTTATGTGTTCTCGGCTCGTTTAAGAATTGTTTCTTCAGCTCAAGAGCGCAGTCCCGGAGAATCCCGCCTTTGTGTGCGTGAAAAAAGTTGATGACACTGCCTTTGTCGTCCCCTTTCGGGTTGAAGTACAAGTTCTTTTCGGTGTCGACGATAAATCCTTCGCCCTTGAGTTCTTTGCCCTTGCTCGTGTACGGGATGTTAAGATAATCAAGAACATCTGCAAATGGTATTCGCTGACTGATTTCATTGAAGTCCAAAAACTCGGCCATTATTCCCTCCTATATTTTTAAAGTGCGTTTTTCTGTATTCTACATGAGAAAAGGGGGAACTGTCAAAAACAGAGTCCCCCCTTTTCGATTTTTTACCGACTACAATAACGTTGACAAGTTTCGACCTCACTCCTCAATCGTCACGGCACGGCTTTAGGTCGTTCCCCTGTTCGCTCCAAAACCATATTAGTACTGCCATCGTTCTTTTTGATAGCGTGAACAAACAAAGGTAAAAAGGCCGTGTCTTACGGTGGCTTCTGCCGATAGCTCGTAAGTAGCCAGATTTTTATTATAGCATATTCATAAATATTTCATTTTATTGAAATTATTTTTTCATGTTGTATGACATTCTTTCGAACAGTAATAACAACCATTAGACTGAGGATAGGTCTTTTTTGCTTCTCGCACTGCGTCTCGACAATTAGTAAATGACCCTAAATACAAACGGTTGCTCTCGGTTGGTAAAAATGAACAATCAGATTTGTGAACTTCATGATCACCGTTGGCTTGGGCCTGTTTGTTTACATAATAGGTAGCCATGTCTGGTCTCCTTTCATCGTCAGCTAAATATTGTAAAACAAAAAGCGAAAATCAAAAACATGATTTGATAATCATCTCCTTTCAAAATCCTATCCACCCATCCCCTAAAAAATCTAATTCCACCGCTTTCTCCTCAGTTTCCGGCCTATATTCATCCCCCTTCACCCCCGGAAACATCAACACCTTATGTGACTTTTTCCCGATTCCTATATAAGCCTCATAGGGCTTGAGTTTTTGGATTTCGCCGATGTCAATATTAAGTTCTTTTGCCAGTAATTCCGCATCCTCCGCCCCGCAAGTAAGCGCAACTTTCACAAAACAGCTGGAGAGAATCATGGAGGCCAGCTTCCTGTCCACCTGCTTGAGTGAGTGCCCAGCGAAATTCATGCTGATATTGTATTTCCGAGCCTCTGCCAGAAAACGGGAAAAGAGCTTGTTGATAAAAAGATGATATTCGTCGCAGTAAAAATAAAGTGGTTTGCTCTTTTTCGTAGCCTGGTGGAGATAATAGGATTTTACCGCATTGCTGACCAATCCACCGATGAAGGCTGTGCATTCATCATCGAAGCCATGGAGGTTGAAAACAACAATCCGCTTGTTTTCAATTATATCTGGAATATCAAACTCATACTTGCCGCGAACAAATGGAACAAAGTTTTCGTCCTCATAGAAAAGGGCAAGCCGGGCCGAAATGCGTTTCGCGCTTTCAGCCGGTTCGTTTCGTTGGCCGCGTGGTGTAATATCAAAATTCTGCCAATACCTGTCCGGGACTTTTTCCCTTTCGGCTTTATACTTAAGAAATTGTCCAAGATATTCAATGTTCATCTGCTCGTCAGAGAAAACTCGAACTGCATTCCGAACAATCTCGGCCATCTGTACAGTAATTGGCATCTGCTTATCGTCGGTTAAAGCCATGACCGCCGAGTTCACTACCTCTATAAGTTCATTGGCTATTTTTGACCGGTTGAGATAATTCCTGCTAAGTGGATTGAGTGAAATGGAGTGATCCTTATCAACATAAACCAGCCTGTCTTTCGGCGCTAATCCGGCGACACGCTCGGCCAGATCGCCGTTCGGATCAAGCACAATCATAGCGTTACCGATTTCTTCCTTGATGAGATTCAAGAAAAAGGTCGTCTTGCCGCTGCCGGTCGAACCGAGAACGAAAAGGTGTTTAAAACGGTCGGCGGATTCGATGACGGGCAAGCCGTCACTTGCTCGTAACGGTATGCCCAGATCAATCAGTTCACTCATGAGGCAGAGTCTCCAAATGCTTCATTCTCTCCATGACTTCTTCTCGGCTGATGGCAAGATCCTTTGCCTGCCTGTCTGCTCTTTCTTTATTAGGAAAGTATTTAATAACTAAATATGCGTACCATATTCCTCCTGTAATCCCAATTCCCAAAAGCAGTCCCTTCATGAAACCTATTGTTGTCAATAAAACAGCACTGAGTACTATCCCCCCGACAATCCAGATCCATATCCCTAAAGGAAACAGCTTCGGATACACCGGCTCAGGCAAGTCGAAATACTCCTTTTCCAGTGACCGTATTCTATCAAGATGGGGCGTATCCAGATAACGAGAAAAAGCCATTTTAATATAGTGATCAGTGCTGTGCACCTGATAAATCGCGTCGTCTTTTTTCTGAAGATAATTGTCAGATGTTTTTATCTCCTGCGTGCTGAGTAAATTCCAAAAAAGTTTCTGCATAAAATCAATTACATCCTGTTCTTCCCCAGGAGCAACTCTCGTCACTTTGCTTTCAGTTCTGCTTGGCATTTATTCACCCTCCATGTTCGTCTTTACGTTTCAGTTTATCAAAATCGAGAATGGTTTTATCCGCTGTAGTTCGCTCAATATCTGCCTGACTTTCGTGTTTTTTCGCATCGGCTTCAGTTTGACGTGTTTCCGCATCTGCCCTCCGCGTTGCATATTCCCGTAAATCATCCATGAGCTGCATCTCGTTCGTGATCGTCTGGCTCGGATTGAAAATGGAGTTGATCACAAAGGTTCTGAGATAGTCCGGCAACTCGTTGATGTCGATCTTATCAACTACTTTCCGCATCAATCCCATGCGGATATCCTCTTTTTCACGCTGAGCCTTGAGGTTATCCTCCTGAGCTTTGAGAATATCAATTTCAGCCTTACGACGTTCATTGTCCAACTCCATAGCTTCGATGTTTTTCTTTCGTGACGCTATTTCATCGTCCAAAATCTGCATTTCATTAACATGTTTGGCCTCAGCAATCTCGGATAACCGGTGGCCTTCGTCGTCAACGAAATTTTCGTGGTCCCTGTATCGTTGAATAATCCTATCCAAGCGTTCCTGCGTGAGATAGGCTTCGGCATTTAGGTTCAAGAGAGCAGAATTCATGTCTCGCAAATCTTGTATCTGGGCGATAACAGCCCGCAGGCGTTCTTCGTCCAGGAACATTTTCTCGTTCTGTCGTTTCTTAAGCCATATCCAGCCTGGTCTGTGTGAGTTGAGGTTATCCTGCAACTGCCTTCCCAACTCGACGAGGTTCATATTTGAAATATCGAAAGTCGGTAAATCAGGCAAATTCTCGCCTTGTTTCTCAATATCATCTGTCATAGTTCGCTCCTAAATTCAAAGCCGGGTCCCCAGCTTTTTTGTATTGAGCCAATTATTATTACTCTGAATTTGAATTTCTCTATCGGCGGACATGCTAAGTTTAAATACCCACTGAACGCTTTCCAGTAGTTGTAAACCTGAATATCTTTTGATAATCGCTTATAACCGTCATATTTTGTTTGCAGATACATATCCCAGTTCGGTTTCTCGGCTTCAACTTCAAGAAAGTTCAATTGATAGCGATGGTCTTCTTTCAACACCAGTAAAGCGTCCGGTATGATATACGGGTTTTCTTGGGGAAACTGCGGGTAAAGCAGTGTGTAATAATTAGGCAGCTTGAGGGCCTGGACAAAGACGTCGGTGTTGTAGATTTCGAACCCTATCCCCTTGGGCACCGCTGGCAGTAGATTGAGGTTGTGGCCAACCGCCTTTAATAGCTGTAAGGTTTTTGTCGTGGTGGAATAAATCCCCAAGTTCTTGTTGGCAAGCCGTACATACCCCAATTCGGAAAGGGCCTGGAGTTTCTTCTTCGTGACTACCTTTTCAGCACCGGAAAATCCAATGGACTTGAGATGTCCTTGCGTCGAGTATTTCAGCAACGTCACATTGTAGAGGAGCTGGTAAATGTTCTCATAGCTTCCTCCGCTCATAATGGGCTTGAGTTCTCTTTTCACCGCGTCAAGATCATAGTAAATCTTTTCCATTCTCTATACTGCTTTCCGAAAAGCAGCCTGTAAGTTTTCTTACAGGTTGCGTATATATTATTATAATTAAGCACTTATATATCTTTGCCTGTATAGTTATGCTGTTTTTCACGTCAAAATATGCCAAACCTGTAAGTTTTTTAAGTCCAACCTGTAAGTTTTCTTACAGGCTGGTTTTAGCGGGATCGCATGGTGGTAGCGTAATTACTTATAATACAATAGGTTATGACGTTATTGAAAAATGATTATTATTTCTTCCAACCTGTAAGAATATTTACAGTTTTCATGTGGTATACACGGTAAAACTTACAGGTTTCAAAATACAACTTATTGCTCTGCAATACGATATGCAATTCCTTACAGGCTTATATAATAGGCTTGCATGCCAACTATCAATAATAAAACAAACCCTATAACATAAAACTACATAATTGTTTATATATAATGCAATAGAATAATGCAAGGGATGGCTCAGGGATTTAATAAATACAACACTACTTTACACAGTTGTTGTACTTTTAATTATTTTATATTGTTTTCGGAACGATTTCAGCCTGTAAACACGGGCCTATTAAAACCTAAATATAACCTTTTGAATGCGTAAGCTACCCACTTTGCATGTCAACTATAACCAAATGAATGTGAACCACAACCCTTTAAGTGTCCACTATAACCAAATGAGTGCCAACTATAACCCTCTTGACAACGTAGTTATACTCCTGTAAAATAGAGATATAACAACTACACACATATGTCACATAACACTCCTCAACACAACACAACAAGCATTATTGTAAAATCCAATTATCTCATCGAGGCCTCCTACCGTCTCAGCCTCCAAGAACAGCGTCTCATCCTTCTCATGGTCTCAAGAATCAAGCCTGAGGACAAAGGCTTCCAGGTCTACCGTATAGCCGTCAAAGACTTCAACCGCATCGTCGGAATCATAAACGAAGCCAGCTACCACCGAACCAAAGAACTCACCAAGAAACTCCTCGAACGCTCCCTGCAAATCACAAAGGACAACTCCGTCCTCCAGATCACCTGGTTATCCTCAGCAGAGTACTTCGAAGGAAAGGGCTACGTCGAACTCAGCTTCGATCCAAAACTCAAACCCTACCTTCTCCAACTCAAGGAATTCTTCACCAAATACCGCCTCCAGAACGTCATTCGTTTAAAAAGTTCCTACTCCATCAAACTCTACGAACTTCTCAAGCAGTACGAAAACATCGGACGCCGTGAATTCACCCTTGAACAGCTCCGCCGGAAACTTGGCCTGAAAGAGAGCGAATATCCGCTCTACGCCAACTTCAAGCAGAAAATCCTGTCTCGCGTTCTTAATGAACTCAACAAATTCACCGACCTGTCGTTTTCTATGCGGGAACGAAAAGACATCCGCAAAGTTGTTGGGATTGTCTTTATCATTTCCAAAAAGCGACAACAACAAACCGCTGCGGAAACTAACGGCCTTGATAACAAGAAAGATTTAACCGACCGGCTCCATGAGTATTACTGTCTGTCACCGGCTCAGGCGCGGGATATCATTGAACGTTTTGATGAGGAACGTATCCTGGCTAATCTGACCTATGTGGAAGAAAAGCAAAAGCAAGGGACAATCAAAAACATCGGCGCATACACCCTGAAAGCCATTGAAGATGACTACCGTATCAAGAAAAGCCGGTTTGAGCTTGATAAGGAACAGAACCGCCAAGCCAGCGTTGAGAGAGAAGCCAAAAAACGACTTTCTGAGAGCCGTGAGCGTGATTATGGTATATTCAGGCGGAACATGATTGGAACCTTCAGGAAGGGTCTTTCTGAGGTCAAATTCAAGAGGGTAGAAAATGAGGTGAGACAGGAAGTCATCGAGAAATATGGTGAGAGCAATCTCATGTTGGAGAAACTCGTCGAAATCGCCATTAATCACAAACTGGCCAAACTGGCTGCTATACCACCTTTCGAAGTGTGGAGTAAGTCCGATGCAGATGTCGGCGCGCCGACATCGTAATCAATATCTAAATTTCTCAAACAAAAATCCCGCCATCGCAGCGGTTTTTTTGCTATTGTCGGCGTGCCGACATCAGAGTACTACACTGTCCAGTGCCTTCCGTAAATATTTAAGTTCCTGTGTCAACTGATCTCGTTCTTCATCCGATATGGTGGACGTGTCCAGTTTAGACAGAGTGAGGTAGAGGTTCTGTGTTTTCTCGATTGCGATTCCTGCAGGTGTTCGGCGTTTCACCTCACCGTCCTTGCGGGAAAGTTTCCGAACACTTTCAGATGTTAGGTTCTCGGTCTTAACTTTCTCAAACAGAGCCGTCATTTCTTCCGGTGTGTTCTTCCTGGCGATTTCAATCAGCACTCGACGGGAAATGTCGGCGCGCCGACATTCGTCTTTGACTGGCTCAGGAAGTTTGTTCAAAGAAAGAATTTCCGTCACCGTGGAACGGGCCTTGCCGATAACATGGGCAAGCTGTTCCTGTGTGTAGGAAAACTCCTTGATCATCTTCTCCAATGCCTCGGCCTCTTCAACCGGTTTGAGGTTTTCACGCTGTAAGTTCTCAATTAGTGAAATCTCAATCGGGTTGCCTTCCGTGAGTATGGCCGGAATATTTTTCAGTCCAGCCAGTTGGGCGGCCTTGAGTCTACGTTCACCGGCCACAAGGTAAAGTTCATTGTCTTTGTCCTGCCGGATCACAATCGGCTGGATTACCCCGTTTGCTTTGATGGATTCCGCCAACTCAGACAGAGCAGTTTCATCAAAATATTTTCGCGGTTGGTATGGGTTGGGTTGTATCCGGCCAAGCGGAATTTCATACACTCCTCCGGTTATAGTTTCCTTGAGACCGTCTGTTTCATCAAGAAAATCACTCAGGTTTTCCGGCTTTCCGCCCTCAAGGATTTGTTTTCCCTTTGTTGAAAATGCGTCTTTTATACTCATATGCGTTTTATAAATTCATCAAGTAAATTCTCAAATTGTCCGGCCAGTTTGCCTTGCGGATCGTACTCCATGATGGACTTACAGAAGGTCGGGCTTTCCTCAAGTTTAACACCCTTGTTGAGTTTGGCGGTAAATATCAAGTTGCCGTATTCATCCCGCAGTACACGTTCAAGCTCATCCGCTATCGTGGTTTTCCGTCCCTCAATGAGATTAAGGACTATCCCCAGTACTTTCAGATCGTGGTTCAACCGTTTCTGGACTTTCCGAACTGTCCCCAGTAAATCCTTCAAACCAGCAAGAGCAAACGGGGCGGGCTTTGTTGGTATCAGCACAAAATCCGCTGCGTTCAGAGCGGCCATATTGAGAAAACCGAACGCTGGCAAACAGTCAATCAGGACAAAATCAAAGTCCTGTTTCAGTTTCTCAAGCCCTTCCTTCAAGCGGAAAATGATGTCAAACTCGCTGTCCGATACCTTTGATAAGTGAATATCCGCTCCGATGAGGTAGAGGTTCTCGTTTATTTTTTCAGGCGTGAGTTTGCCTTTTTCAGTGCTGTACAAATCCAGCACATTGGCTTTCATAGCGGTGGAATCATCTAACAACGCCCCGGTGAGGTTGCCCTGCGGATCATTGTCAATGACCAGAACTTTATACCCTTTCACGGCCAGTCCCTTGGCCAGGTTGAAGGTGATGGTGGTTTTACCAACGCCTCCTTTTTGATTGATGATTGATATTATTTTTGCCATATCGTTGTTGTTGTTTTCAATTTTTATTGTAGCACTTTTTTCTGAAAAAGAAAAAGCCCTCACCATTTGAAAGCTATTCTTCGTTTAATTCAACGCCCGTCTCACGGTTGCCTCCCCTACTTTGAGCTTCCGGGCAATCGCTCGATTGGATAGTCCCTTTTCCTTTAACAGGTGGATTTTTGGGCTAACCTTAGCCAAAATTGAAGGACGTCCCAACCGAATTCCTTTCCGCCTGGCATTGGCCAAACCGGCCCGAACTCGGTCCCGGATGATGTCCCGTTCAAATTCCGCCACCGAGCCGACAACATGAAATACCAACTTTCCGGTCGGTGTGGACGTGTCCAAACTGTTGTCGTAAGAAATGAAGTCAATACCCAGACTGCCGAGTGTTTCCAGAGTGGTGATGAGGTCCTTGAGTGATCGGCTCAACCGGTCAAGTTTCCAGACGATTAACACGTCAAAAGTCCGCTTGTGAGCGTCAGAGAGCATCCGTACAAAGGCCGGTCGCTGGAGGTTGCCACCAGAAAAGCCCTGGTCGATGTACAACTGCCCGGCCACAAAACCACGTTTGAGGATGTAGGCCTTCAGTTCCTCCACCTGCATCTCCACCTTTTGTTTGTCCGTAGACACGCGCGCGTAGATGGCGGCGGTTTTCATTTTCATAGACCTCATGATGAGCGTTTTGATTTGGATAAAACAATTTTCTCCAGAGCCTTCAGCCGTTTTTGTACTTCCACGATTTCAAAACGGTAGGCCACGTTGTCCAGCCTCAGTTTGATGTCCTCCTGGCCGGTTTCAAGGGCAATGAGACGCTTGTCTACAGCTTCAAATCCAGATTTCATGGATTTGGATACTCCATCAAAGCCTTCTTTCACTGATCTGGCCAAATCGTCAAGTGTTGACGCGACGCCATCTACCGATTTCGCCACGTCGTTGATTGTGATGTTCTTTTTTCCCATAGTGTTGTAAAATAAATAGTAATGCTATAATCATTATAGCACGCCAAAAACCTTCTGTCAAAAGTTGTCAAACGCAAAAAGGGGAAGGACCAGAGCCTTTTAAGCCCTGATACCTGCTATGATAAAAGTCAAGGAGAGATTGGACAAAAGAAGCTCCCCAATGCAAAACTATCGATGTTTTGCAGTAGTAATGTGGTAATGTGGTAAACGGATTCATCGTTTTCCATATTTCCACATTAAGGACTCAGCTGTAAAACAACAGGAACATGATCGTATCAAATAAACCTTTACAACCTGCTATTCGTGGTCGGGCCACAGTATACTATTCGGAAGATTCGGAAGCGGTGTCAACATTCTTCCCTACGTGTTTCGCTACACAGGTATCAGCCGTCATACACCTCGTTCCAAATTTTTGGTAAAGGCTTATTTACAATAAAATTATACTATAACACCTACACAATAAAGTTGGCCGGTTGTTTCCAAAGCCCACATGCGGACCGCGAGTTTACGGGCAACAGCGACAATCGCTTTTTTGGAACTCCCCGAGTTTTGCGACACACGCCGGTATTTGTCCAGCAGCACAGGATCTTTTCTGATCGCCCGCCAGGCGCATTCGATCAGCCACGCCCGCAGATATTCGGAACTCTGTCCCGTGATCCTGCCTCGGTGCACCGTGTCACCCGTCGAATATTCCCGACTGGTAAGACCAGTGAAGGAGGCGATGTGCTTGCCAGTTCTGAAGCGAAACATGTTCCCCCACTCAAGTGTCAGCCGGATCGCCGTGAACCAGCCGATGCCGGGAACACTCGACTTCACAAGCACAGCGGTCTTGTATCGTTCTTTCTGACAAAGCTCCCGGAGTTCCTTGCGCAGATCATCCCTGACAGACAATTGTGTCTCCAGCAGACGCAGGTTCATATCTAGACTCACCTTCAGAGGTCGGGAAAGATCAAGACCGGCAAGAATCAGGTAATCTTTATCATACCAAGCCCCAGTTTTCAGTCCCGTGTTCAAACCGTGAAAATCCAAAAATCTGCGGATGCGATTCTTTGTCGAGGTAATATCCTTTTGCACCTGATTCAAGGTTCTGCTGATCTGACGATCCTCACGGCGCTCCCGGTCGGGAACATGACAGCCCACGTAATCACCGTTCTCAAGGTTCTTCGCCAGACGGCGGGCATCGCGCTTATCAGTCTTCACCCGCTCATCCTTCGCCTGGGTCACCTTGTTCGCTGGCGTTACAATACAGGTGTAGCCGTCCTCCTCAAGCAGATCGTGCAACCAGAATCCTTGAAATCCCGCTTCGTACATCACTATTATCTCGCACGCCGGAAACTTATGAAAAAGATACGATTGCAACACCTCATACTTTGCAGGCATACTCGCTTCATGAACTATCATCCGATTACAGCGAACACACAATTTCCACGTCTTCTTCGAATCTTCAAGACCGATAAATATTCGATTGCCTTTTACAACATACTCCTGCATCTTTCTCATGAGGCTACCCTCCTATCTACGGATATGTGGCGCTTTGCGACCACGCAGTCAAGACCGAGATCGGTCTGCTATAGGGTAGCCTCTTTCTTTGCTCCTCGTCAATTACCTTTTTTTATACCATAGTATCTTCCCCTGATAATGTCGGATTTCTCTATCTCTGCGGTTCCAGCTTGTAAATGACGTTTGCCAGTTGAACTATGCTGTTCATCGGTTTTTGCGGATTATACTCTATCACCTGTCCCTGAATCAGTCGGCAAGCATTGTTGAGACTGTTCATCCAGCGAATACGCTCATTCTTGTCAGCCTCAGCAGTGATAGGAGTGTCCTCGACATGCCCGGATTGTTGTCGAAGTTCTTCTTCAAAAGTTTCCACCGGTTCCTCGTCCGTTTCTTCAGTTCTCGGTTTGTAGATGTTACGGTAGGGATATTTCGGATTCTTTGAATTATGCTTCTTGATTGCGAATACCCGGACTGTCTCGCCTTCCTGTAAGCTTTCTTCCCAGCCTTCGTTGACTGGATCGATGAAGTGAGTAAACCTTACCCCGTTTTCATCGTAGATGTTGATGATGTCCCTCCCGTTGATGTTTTTTTCTTCGCGTCGTGCGATAGTAATTTGAGTGTTCATAGTGTTGTTTTGAGTTAATAAGTTAATACGTTAATACGTTAGAACAGGTTTTTCTCCGCAACCTTTTTGATGAATAAATCCCTCAAGTCCTGAAGGATACTGTTGAACTCCGGCTTTTTCTTTTTCTCGAATTGATTGAACAGGTAGATTTTCTTCGAGATTTTTTCACCGGTTTTCTCGTTGGCGAGTGTGATAGTGTAGATTGCCATAGATTTTTGCTTAGTGAATTAGAACATCGATGTGATTATGTTTTGGGCTTTGTCCATACTGAAGCCCTGAAATCCCCGATAGGCCTTGATGATGTATTCGGCCTGTCCCCGAGTGAGGCTCTTCATCCGTTCGGCCAGGATGAGCATCCGGTAATCCGCTCGTGTGTCCGGATAATTGTCGTTGTTCCGGGGCGTTGACTCCATGACCTCCTGGAAAGCCTTGTGGTAGTCTCGCAGTTTGTCGACTATCCCTGCGACAAACAGGCGTTGTTTCTCGGTTGCCTGCATAGAATTGTTAAGGATACAAAAAAACCACCCTGTGGAGGTGGTGGATTCTATACCCTTTTGCGACGGTCTTTTTAATCTTGAGACACGTGCCGTCTTACCGTTGTCCTGCATCCCTTATAAGCGGCTGATTGCTTGGAGCTGTCAAGGGTGGAGTTGGCCAGTGAAGCGTAAGGAGTTGTCCATCATTATTTTGCCCCCGCTTTCCTGTGCCAGCAAAATAGTGTGGTCAACTGTAGCGGAACGCCAGACAAACTACCCTTTATAGCTTCAAAGCTGGCGCTATAATGGGAAAGGATAACGGAAAGACAAACAGGGATTTTTTGGTTCATCGAAGAAAGAAAATCCTTATCATAAGAGGTACTTGTAAAACTCACGGTCTAAAACATTTACACCATCTATATTGTACACGAAAAGCCAACACACACAATATATAGTATATAAAATTTGTTATAAATTAGTTTGGCAAGTGGCTCATAATTTAACGGACTGTCTTATAAACGGCTGAAAATTATAAGAAGTGGCTATAACGTATCACTTAAACCCGTTCAGTTCGAGCGAAAGATTGAATTCGTTCACCCCTTCATCATTGTTTTTTTCATAGACGTAGCCCGTCTTGAAGAAAAAATTACGAAGAAGCTCATAGGACAGATCTATGCCTACCCTCGATGTTTCCGTCCTTATTCCATCGAGGAAATGCGCGAAAGTAGTACCTTCCGGCTTCCCCCCTTCAGATATATCCCCACCGATATTTCTGTCAGGGAAATTTGAGCTGTGGCGCAGTTTCGTGAAGATAAACCCAGCCTCGAGCCTTCGGGTGAATCTCTTTCTCATTTCCACGAAAAAAACGTCCGAATTGGGGCCTGAAAAATACCCGAGCCCATCACCATAATGGGTGTAAGTATTGATGGGATACTTATGGGTATAAACCCAAGGTTTAATGCGGGTATACTCCACGCGGGTATCAAATCCATCCAACCCGAAAGGTCCCACCGAGTATAACCCGAACTGCATTCCGAACTTGTTACCGTACCAATCGGTGCCGATCTTCTTTGTCGTGATGTCGTCGATAAAGAAATCGCCATAGACTGACACCCCGCTACGGATAAAACGGAAATCGGCCCCGAGAGTGGCATTATCATGATCACTGTTGTAGTGTTCGGCAAACCTTAGAAAATTCACCGGGTTGGCATACGAGAATTCGAACCTATCGCCATAAATAACCACCTCGTAAAGCCCAACACTCAGATTCTTTAAAAAATCGATTTCCAGACGGTGGGCGGCGATATATTTTTGGGAGGCAACGAACTGGTTGCTGCCCATAGGGTTCTCGTACCTGATCTTCGAAATCTGCGGATATTGTTTGATTTCCCCAAGAAGATAATTAAACCTCAGTCGCCAGAAACCAACTTCGAACCTCAACTGGTCATAGGGTGGGGAATAGTCTGAAAGTGCCAAGGTCCCAGATCTCCCCCTGCCCCAGACATTCTCACCCCTCCCCCAAGAGATGAGGAAAGGTCCATTCTTGTATGTGATGTGGGCATGAGTTTCGTCGAATTCGGCGTGATCGCCTTTCTGTGCGTACCACCCAATCCCCGGAGGCTTCCATCCTCCATGGTATGTCCTTGAACCCCATTCCTTCGAATCGCGCACATCCACAAAATACCCCACATGTTCCCCAACAGTCCCACGAATAACAAACCCGTTTCCCACTAAGTTTACTTCGTTTCCCTCGGGATTATTGGACGAGTCCCTACGGGTGGTCGAGCGGACTATTACCGGGTCCAGAAACAGTGTATGGTATTCCGAGACAGAGCTATATAGGTTCTGCCTGTTATGGTAAAGAAAATTTAGAAACTTCGGAAGGCGGGGAAGCGGTCTGTGATTCTCCGGAAACTCTAATCTGAAACCGGTCGGGAGGTCATGACGGAATTCATCAAGGATATATTCAAGCTCCTCTCTATCAACTTTCGAAAGCCGTTCCCTCTTTTTATATACTTCTGCGAGAAGCTCGGCGGCGTAAGTGCGGGTGGTAGGTCGCATCCCCAGACGAGACAGAGGAATAATCCCGAGAGTTTCCATCCTCTCCAAAAAATCGTACACCCTGTAGTTGACCGGTAAATAGGAGGATGCCCCGGCTGGACAGGGTGAAAACATCCATATGGTAATAATAAGCGCTATTGCAAAAATTCTATTTCCCAATGGTTTTCCTGCGATGATTGGAAGACTCTTCAACGTCTTTTGATTCAGAGGTAACCTCTGAACTGATGTCGAGTGGGTATCAAAGTTCAAGTTACTTTTTCTCCCGGCAATGTAGATCGTGTTTCCGCTTGCTGGACGCAATAGTGAATCAAAAACACGAGTGGCGATTTATTTTTTCAGTTCATTCCAGATGAGTTCGGCCGTGTTCAACTCCGGCTAAAAGGGCGGTAGTTGTATCAGATCATGTTTTTCGGTATGTTCAACCTTTTCTCCTGGCTGGCATATAAACCGTTTGTTCGACGATAATCCGTGTGATCCGCTCCGCTGCCCGGCCGTCCCACAGCGGGGGGATCTGCGACGTGCTGTTTCTATTATTCATAGCATCTCGATAAGCCGCAATGATCGGCTTCGGCTTCGTCCCTACGAGGCGATTCGAACCAAGCGTGCACGTCATCGGTCGCTCGGTGTTTTCACGCAACGTAAGGCATGGAACCTTGAGAATCGTCGTCTCCTCCTGTATTCCTCCAGAATCAGTTAGAACAATTCGCGCATTGGCCATCAGTTTCAAAAACTCAAGGTACCCGATCGGCTCCACCAGCCGCAGATTGTGCATCACATCGACCCGACCTTTTAGCCCTTTTGCCATCAAATGATGATTCGTCCGTGGGTGGATTGGAAAGACCACCGGCATATCCGACTGTACGGCATCGAGCACATCCACCAATCCCGCCAGCGCCGCCGGGTCATCCACATTGGCCGGCCGATGGAGGGTGAATCACGGCATACTCGCGCTGCTTCAGCGAGAGGCTTCCAGGATGGTCGCCGCCTCGGACTTTTTCCGGTTCCTGAGCAGCGTAGCTATTATCACATTGCCCACCAGGTGGACCTTTTCCTGCGCGAGGGAGTCGCACAGAAAATTCTCCACACCGAACTCGCTGTTAAAGAGCAGGTCGCTGATCGAATCAGTGAGCACCCGGTTGATCTCCTCCGGCATCATGCGGTTGTAACTCCGCAAACCGGCCTCCACATGGAAGAGCTTCACTCCCATCTTCACCGCCACCAGGTCGCAGGCAATCGTACTGTTCACGTCGCCCACGACCAAGCACCGCGTTGGGCCGATGCTTGAGTACAACCGGCTCGAACGCCTTCATGATTCCGGCGGTCTGGGTGGCGTGACTGCTCGAACCAATTTCCAAGTTGATGTCCGGCTCGTGAATCTCCAACTGTCGGAAAAACAAATCACTCATCGCCTCGTCGTAGTGCTGGCCGCGGTATGAACGAGCAACGCCTTGAGCTTAGGATGTTTGGCATACGCCGCCATGATGGGGGCGAGCGCCCACGATGTTGATGATTTTCATCTCAAAATACCCCTCAATCCGCGAGCCTCTCAGTATTCAGGGCGCGCCCGCTTCAGGAGGCATCTGTCGAAATATTCCGTGGTGGTCGGTTCGATTACTCAACCCTCGGATGACAGGATGAACCAATTAAGCCTCTCGCAACCAGTGGCAGATATTTTCATAGGGATTCATCCTTTTAGCTTCATAGTATCTTCATCATTATCACCTATGAGCGAAATCAGATGACTCCAGGCATGATGAGTTCCCTGCTGTTATGAGTCGTTATACTTTGTGCGCCAGATCAATAAAATGCTTTTCAAGAATATCGAAATAGTATTCCCATGTCCATTTTCCTTCGACATATTTACGTGCCTCACGGGCAATGCTTTCGGCTTTTGCCGGGTTGGTGAATAGCTCGATAACCGCGTTGGCGAAATCTTGTGGCACGTCGGCGATAAGCAAATGCTTCCCGGGAACCCCAGCTATACCTTCGTTGGCAATCGAGGTACACACCATGGGCAGGCCCATGCTCATACCGATTAATAGTTTGTTCTGAAGTCCTGCTCCAATGCGAAGTGGATCGATTCCCACTTTTGCTTTGCAGTAATAGGAGCGGATGTCTTCTACAAATCCGGTAACGACTACCGAAGGATCGTCCTCAGCGATCTTGTGGATCACAGCAGGCGGGCTTATCCCAACCAAATAGAGTCGAACACCAGGCACCTGTTCTTTTATCAGCGGAAAAATATCCTGATAGAAAAACAGCACTGCGTCTATATTGGTCGGCGTTTCCAGCACGCCGCAGAATAGAATCGCGTTTTCCTTCTCGACCTGTCTGGATGGCGTATAGAATTCCACGTCCACCCCATGCGGCGAATAGAAAACATTATCAACCCGCTCATGACCATATAGTGATTCCTTGTCGTGTTTGGAAATCAATAGACAAATATCAAAACTCTTCGTGATAGCGGGTTCATATCGGCACACACGGTTGTATTCCACGCGGTAAAGCATCCTGTAAAAAGTCGAACGGATGTTGGCGATCATGCGGCGGTAGTTCAGAGTTTGCGAAATCTGCATCGCCAAGACGCGCAACATCCCTCTTTTGTCCTTCAGGTATTCCCCCATCCGGATCAGGTGCGCGTAGGCAAGGTCAGGCTTGCATCGTTCGAGCATCCCATTCACCACGCGGCGCATGCGACAGTCCCGGTAATACGCGACCTGAAGCGGAGCTCCCCCCCTTGCCAACGCGCCGGCCACATTCAAAGCGGACTGCCATTTTCTCAGTTTGACACACTGGACCTCTTGGCAGAGTTTCTTGAGATCCGGAACATGGGCCAGTTCGGCATCGTGGTCATAGAAGCATGCCAGATATACCTCATGACGCTGGGCAAAATAACGGATGATGCGATAGACGGTCATGCTGTCCGCCTTGCCTAGCGTGTGGGGGAGTCGAGGAGAAAGTATCAATATTTTCATGGCTCTAACTCCCGCATATTGACGCGTTCCTTCGCGCCGTTCAGGTAAATATATATGTCATCAGCCTTTCGTTCAACGTGCAATTCCGCTCCAAACGCAATCGCTTCGACTGTGAAGAGATATCCTGTTTCTACATGTTTCTCTCCTGTGGCCAGAAGTGACAGTTGCTGAACCGGCAAAGACTTGCCAAACTCCGGCGCGTAGCGGCTCTCTCGGATGGAACTGCCCGTAACCTGAATCGGATACAGGCGGACGGTTTCTTTCCCAGAGCGCTGAAGCGAATAGCTACCGGTTACCGGCTGCATCGTCCACTCCGGCGCGAAACGGCACAAGCTTTCGGCCTCGATGGCGCCGCGAGCTTCTATCGTGTCCCACACGAGCATCCACCGGGAGGGTTTCAAGATGATAATGCGTTCGTGCGTGATCCCTTGGCCTGGGTCTACCCGATTGGCGTACTTCCCCTGGAACGCAAGATACCTGCCGTATCGGCCCGCTCTGGACAGCGTGGGATTGGAGCGCCGAGCCATACGGAATCCCCCCCAGGCTTCCGACTGCTCCAGTCCATTGATCACGACGGTGTTGTGCTCAGTTGTCGAACGGGAAGCGATGCGTTCGGGATTCACGTCGTAGGAGAAAGTCCCCGCATCCACGACGAGGCGTTCACCCCGGAGAAACAACTCGTAAGTGAAATTGTCGGAATGAGCGTGGCCGGGATTATAGCTCGGTCCGATCGGCGCTCCGTCAACCGCGCAAAAAAACGGTTTGGCATCAAAGACAAAAAACTTGTCACAGTCTCGGGTTGCATCCAGTTGCGTTTTGCGACCGAAACTAAGCAGCCGCTCCGCGTTGCTGAGAATCTCATCCGGCGCCGCGCTGATGCCGATCGCGGCATCATTGAAAAGTGGAAATGTGCCGTCCGGGCACCGGATGTTTTCCAGCCACTCGCACATCTTCCGGAGAGGTCCGAAAAGCCACCTGACATCGTGCCCCATACTCGTGAGATAAGCATAAGTATCAAACAGCGCCTCAAGCAGGATGCAGTGGTACATGGGCGAGAGCTCGAAATGTCCGCCATTGGGCAAGTATTCTTCTCTGACCTCCTGTTTCAGAAGGCGCAGCCCCCTGTCAAACCAGCGACGCGCGTCCTGGCCTTCGAAAAAGAGCCCTCCAAATACCAGCGCCCGGCCATTCTCCAGCAAGTGGTTCACTTGCAGGTGTCCCTCAATGTTTCTTTCCAGGAAGAGGAACTGAGAATACAAGCTCCGCAAGACTTTCTCGTCCGCGAACTCTGGACGGTTGACACACAGTTTGACCCAATTGATCGTGCGCAAGGAAATCGGGTACGGATGCCAGGCGGGCTGAACGGGGCAGGGATTGCTATCGATCCAGCCGTCCAACAGAGAGCGAATCACTCCTTTCGATAAACTATCCTCCCGAGAAGCCAGAGATTCCAGATACTCGAAATAATGGAGGTTGAAATCCCAGAGATACGAGAACTCCGGATTCACCCACCGCACCGGGCCGTCAAATTGCTTGGAGCGATTCAGAAATGTGAAGCACCCTTTCAGGATGTCGTCTGCCCAGAACATCCCGTGCGCACCGTCGTGAGTTTTCTCGAACCACGCCACGCGCTTGCCTCCCACCCGCAGCACAATTCTCTGGGGAATGCGCCGAAGCAGTTCTCGTCGAACGCGCACCGGAAACCATCGATGGTACTGCGACTGCACGGCGTTCTTCAATCGGTAACGCCACTGCACGGGTTTCAGATGCCTTAGCGTGTGCCAATAGAGAAGGATCTTGGGGGCCGATTCTACCATGCAATTCCCTCATAAGCATCCATATCGCGGTCAAGCCCTTTGAGATTAGCCAGGTCGATCACGCGGATACCACGTTTTAACCAGTCATGCACCCGTTTGGCGTCTACCGTCGCGTGGTTGATAAGTATTAAATCCGAACTTTCGAGATTATCCAGAGAATCGGTCAGCAACTCGCGGAGGTGGCCCAAAGCTGCTTCGACCATCTGTTTATTACTGCCGATCAAGCGTTCCACGTTCACATTGGGATCGTAAATACGTACCTGCACCCCCTCGCCGATTAAGCGTTTGGCGACGTCCACGTAAGGGCTTTCACGCATATCGTCCGTGTTGGACTTGAAGGCCAATCCCACCATGCCCACGGTTTTCGGCTTGTAGGCGCAGACCCGCGCAACCAATGCTTCGACCTGTGCCTTGTTGCTTTCGAGGATGCCCCTTAACATTGGGGTCGGGATGGCATAAAGCGTCGCGTAGCGCAAAATCGCGCGCAGGTCCTTTGGCAGACACGATCCGCCATAGGCGAATCCCGGCCGTAGGTAGCGCGAGCTGATATTGAGCTTCGTATCCGAGCAGAATACCTCGGCCACACGCCGCGCGTCGATCCCGGCCGAATACGCGATGGCGCCCACCTCGTTGGCAAACGTAACCTTTAGCGCATGGAAGAGATTGTCACAGTATTTCACCATCTCCGCTTCGCCTAGCGAGACGCGGTATTTCGGCGCGTGGAAGGACTCATAAAGGCTCATCAGCCGATCTCCCGCGCCGGGAGTGCCTTCACCCACAACGATTTTGGGAGGATTGTCGAAGTCTTCCACCGCCGTGGATTCGCGCAGAAACTCGGGATGAAATACGGCGTGGAAGTCACGTCCAGCCTTCAGGCCCGAAGCTTTCTCCAGAGTCGGTATTACTAGGTTCTCCATACTGCCCGGAAGAACCGTACTGCGCAGCACGACCAGAGGCATGGAGCCCGAATCTTCCATCGCTTGGCCGATCTGGCCCATCACCGTTTCGACATGCGAAAGGTCGATGCCTTTTTCCAGTGACGAAGGCGTACCAACGCACACCCAAACCATATCAGCGTCTTTAACTCCATCCATCGGATCGGTCGAGGCCGTCAGCCACCCCTCCTCGTATCCCGCAGTCAAAAGCTCCGCCACGCCCGGCTCTTGAATCGGTGTATGGCCTTTGGCCAGATCGTCCACCTTGGACGGCACTGGGTCCACGCCTATCACCTCATGACCATCGCGTACTAGGCACGCGCCACTAACGATGCCGACATACCCCATACCGAAAATACTTATTTTCATTTCGTAAAGTTCCCTTTCTTAATGGTTTCCGCTCATTACACCCGAATAATTCATAAACCTGATTTAAAAAATAGAAATTGGGAACAATAAGTTGGGGATTCATGGTATTTTCCCCGGCAAGATACCTTTTGCGAAAGGGGGCTCTGTTTCAAGGTATCGGAATTGGTGAAAAAAACCACAAAAAGTTTCGGACTGGGTATACCCATCCACCCTTGCTGCACATGGCCGCTGCTATAATCGCTTTCAGGAAAACAGGTATTATTTACGGATAGGTTCTTAATCGTGTATAATCTCCCGGTTTTTGATAAATTTCGCAGGCGATCCAGCGACAACACTCATTTGCTCCACATCCTTGAACACCGAAGACCGGGCGCCTACGACGGCAAATTCTCCGATCGTAACGCCCATGCCAACAAAACTATCCATGCCGACCCAGGCGCGCTCCTTAATGATAATAGACTTTGTTACCAGCGGAAAGTTGAGATAACGGATATCGTGACTGGCCGTGCAGAGTATGGAAAACTGGCTGACTATGGCGCTCGGCCCCAGATATACTTTGTCCACGTTATAGCAGATAACAAAATCGCTTAAGCTGGCGCATTCCTCCATAGTCAAATTCCAAGGAGCCCATATCATAGTGGAGGCCGCGACCTTTGCACCATTGCCAATTTTAGCGCCGAACAAACGGAGTAAAAAACGCCTCCACCCCCTTAAAAACCTGGGAGTGGGACGGAAGAACAATAACCAGACGATGCTCCAAAGCGCGCGAGCAAATTTGTTCGCAAGGCTATGTTCACTGCGATAAATGAGAGGGGCTGCGTGTTGAATACTTTCCGCGTTATCCTTTTCTGCCATGTCTGAGTTCCTCTCGATATTCCTTAGTTATGATTTCAGCATCAAAATTGGACTGGACATAGTTTCTTCCGTTGGCTGCTATGTGAAATGCTCTATCCGGGTTTTCCCAGGTAGCGAGAATCGCTCCGTTTAGCGCATCAGTTGTTTCCCCGACAACGTAATGCTCATTGTCCTTGCCTCCAATGCCAAGAACGCCGTTTGCCAAAGAAATCAAGAGTTTGCCGGATCCCATGGAGTTAAAACTCTTGATATTGCTACCACGCCGAATGCTGTGGCGAGGAAGGGTGCCAGAAGCACTGCAAAACATGCATATTAAGAAGTCGTAATAAATTATAGCAACAACCTTTCAATATCTTGACGCTGGTCTCGTGTATTTGCATTTACGACCATGTGGAAAGCCATCCCAGCCGAATATATTCTCAATAAAAGCATTATAAGAAAGACTCCAAATTGGCAAACTCCTCGACAAGCGGCACAACCTTTCTTGCAGCATATTCGTGGCTGCGGACGCGGGCCGTCAAGGCACGGGCAGCCTGACCCACTCGCGCAGACAACGCAGTGTCATTCATCAGGACGACGATCCGGTCGGTCATTTGATCGGCCGTGTCCGCAACAAAAAAGTGCTCACCGTCGCTGCCTTCGATGCCCTTGATGCCCAAGGAAGTTGTCAACAGGGTTTTCCCTGCAAGCATGGCAACAATGCACTTGAACTGCAATCCAGAGCCATGACTCTGGGAATTCAGAAAGATTCTCCCTCTCCCCAATGTATCAAGATCATCTTTAACAAAACCAAGCCCCTTGATGCCGAGTTCCGCATTAGTGAAACGCTCAGTGAAACGTCCCGCTAAAACTAACTGGGCCTCGGGAACATGCTCTTTCACATGAGGCCATACATTTTTGATAAAGTCGGTTAGCCCAACGCCCTTTTTCAAGTCCGCTGAACCAACATGCACTACGACCTCCGGGTCGCCCTTAGGCACAGCAGCGTAACGCTCGGTGTCGACTCCTCTATAGAATACACCGTTCCCTTTTACGCAAAGGCTTTTCTCGTATTCTTTGGCCTCAGCGTCCGTGATTGTCCAGAACTTGTCCGCTGCAAGACAGACGTTTCTTTCAAACGGCCTTATTTTGGCCAGTTCAATTCTCCAGGCCAGTTTCTTCAGAACGGATCCTTCGCGCGAGAACCGCTCAAACGACTGTGTGCAAAGATCATGACTGCTGACAGCAATGCGTACATTAGGAAAGCGTTTGCGGATAGGCTTTAGAAAGCAGGCCATTGGTATATTCTGCATCACAATATAAAGGTTACTCTTTCTGGATTGACAATCCGCCACTTTGTCGGATATAGCGGACATCATCTGCCGAGACATCCGAATATAACGCATGGTGATCGCGGGCAAGGGACTAACCAGACTCGACGCAAAACGCATCCACAAGGGACGCGTAACCGTTGGCACATGCACCCACTCGACGTTGTAGTCACGCCATTGTTCGGCGTCAGGGAAGGGCTTGTCGGCTATGCAGATGAAATGCACCTTAGGGAACACTCGAAGATATGCCAAAAGGCAACTCCTGCAGCTCATGCGGTACCCACCCTGATTACCAGGCCAGTCATAGGCAAGTACTGCCATTTCTTTGTTTTCCTTAATCTGGCTCATAATGCAGGGCTCTCCTCTGAAGATGATTTAGAGCCCCACCCATCTGTGTATCTGCGCTGCCGCATCTGTGCGTGCTGAGCGATTATACGTTTCTTTCCGGAAATTTGGGATAGCGCGAATCCCAGCGCCAAATACAGCGTAGGGAAATAGATTTGGGGTTTCCACGCAAAACTGTAGATCTCAATAATGAGGATCATCAACGCTATGTTACTGACCTCATCCCTGGACGAACTCAAACTCGCAAGTCCAATAAATGCCAAAAGGAAAGGACCGAAAAAAAGGAGGGCACCCAAGACGCCTCGTTCAATTAACTGCAACTCCAAAACACCTCCTATCACATTGTAGGGCGCAACTTTCTCCATTGATGCGATACCGTGCCCGAAGAATGGCGCTTCAAGAATGATGTTGAAATTGTCTGCTATAGAGGAGAAACGGCCGGAATATCGCTCGTCGGTAATCGACACGGTCCGAATGCCAACCTCTCTGATCACCTGCGGGAAGAAATGAATCATGATGAGCACCAAGACCGTTCCAAGAAATAGAAAAAGGAATAACCTTCCAAAATTACGCTTCAAGGCTGTTATCACAACAACTATAAATATTATGCCCACAATTGCCCCTAACGATTGTGAGAGAAGAATGCCCACGAGACCCATACAGATCATGAGCCAGTGTGTCCTTCCGTGCATACTGCCATAGCCGACAGCAAAAACCCACAACATAAAACGGCCAAAGTCTCCCGGCTCCGGAAAAAGGGAGGAGACTCGCAAAAACGGCCCCCCCCAACGCATAGATGCTGTAATGCCGCGTTGGAATCCCTCATCCACCCCCAATTGAAGGTTAGTCATGGGCAGGAATGCAAAAGGAAGTCCGCGTAGCCTTGCGATGTATTGATAGAATCCATATGTAAGAACTACAATAGCAACCCAGAAGAGTATCTTTCTGAAGCGTGGTAGAATGGGCCGCCAGTCAATCGCCTCAGCACCCATCAAGACGCCGACACCCAAATAGCACTGCACCAAATGGGTAAACGTTCTATCCACACTCTCATACGAGACGAACGCAACCATAAATGCGATCATCCCGGACAACAACAGGCAGGCGCTTGCTGTCGAGATGAGAGGCCGAGTGTGAATCAAGGCGTAAATCGTCATTACAACCGAGAACAGTAACATCAGCGTTATTGAAAACCGGCCGACGTTGAAAAGGCTAAATGTATAGGTCACCCAGCCGATGAGAAACAGGGACAAGAGAAATGGATGTGCTTGCTTATTCATTGCCTGGTACTCCCTCTTCATTCGCGGGTGCCACTTCCGTTTTTTTCCTTTTGCCGGGTATTATGATCAGAAATATGACACCCACGTTCATGGCAATCAGCACGGATAGGCCCAGGCTAAGAAGGCGAGTGTTGAACCAACCGCCTGCCACGTAGAGAACGCAGAATGCAATCAATGCCAGGGGGAACAATAGTTTTGCCATCAGGAGAAGGAATCGCATCCTTCGAATGAGCGGTTTTCCAACACTAACGGTCAGCGCAAGAGTGACAAGGAAAACCGTACCGCAATAGGCGATCACTACGCCCCATACCCTGGCCAAAATCCCGAAACTGACAGGGTCCACGTATATGAGCGAATCGGACGGCCATAGTCTTCCTGGCAAGAGCGACTTGACGCAATGCACCCGCCGGTTGGCCATGAACATCTCCGCGTCAGCATTACATACTGAGATGACCTCTTTGAACGTGGCCACTTTTAAATCCGACTGTTGCGTCGCCCATGCCAGTATCGCTTCAAAATCCTGGAAGATAAAACTCCCTCGTTTAGCGTCCATCTCGATAAAATCGAACTCGTGAAACATGATGACAATGATGTCGATGTCTGCGTGGTTTGTTCTGGCTCTTTTAACAGCTTTCTGGAGTTGCAGCATCTCGCAAGTGGCGGGTACATAACGCATTTCCGCATGCGTATTGACGATACCGTGGCGCGAGGCTGCAGTGAGACAGCTGAATCCCAAATCGTCCAACACGCGAAGCGTGGTGTGGTCAATCGTGTTAAAAGGCGGACAAAATACATGCACTTCTTCTTCTATGCTGCTCTCGAGCGCCTTCTTTCCCTCCGAGATCATCTTCATTTGCGTGGCGTATGGTAGACCCAGGAATTCCGAACCCACTCGTTTTGAGACTGGAAGATGGAAATATCCGTGCTGCGCTGGTTCGATTGTCCCGGACTCAATCGCACGCTTCAGGATATCCGCTTTCTCGCTGTTCAGAGGCACCAGGTTTTGCGGGCCTGGCGTCGTATAGTCAAGGGTGTCCGATAAAGGAATGATTGAAAAAGTACACGACGCATCATATGTTGCGAATAACTCAATTATTTTGCTTTCCAAGGTGGTTGAGGTCCAGTTACTGTAGTCATCATAACGAAAGACAACATAAATTCGGTTTGCTGTGTTGTCCGGCGAATCGGTGCCGCATGATGCATAAGGCGCGAATGCAGACACCATTATGGCCCAGATAAAAACTGAGAATAGCCGTTTGTATTTAATCATACCGCACTCCATCCTGTTCCCATTCGTACAAACGGAGTGTTTTTGAGCGCGTCAGCATTATCATTCTCCGTTTTTCGTTTATAGGTCCAGTTTGTCCAAAGACGCTATATTCTCCCACGAATGCCTTCGAAATGAAAAATAGCATTCCAATGGAAGAATCCAACATCGCGTAAGAGCTATACTACCTACCGACCCGATGGCAAATCCGATCAGGCCCATCCGCTGCATCAAAATAATGCCTATGCCGATGTGGAGAACGGCTTCGATAAAGGTGGCGAGACCCAGATAGTTCACTTGTCCCAATGCGCGCAGCAATGTGCCGAAGACATCACACCAGATTCGGAGGATCAGGTAGACGCCCAACAATAGCATCAGTGGCATCGAGGCATCCACCTCTCCCCCCGACCACACCTTGATGATCGGCTTGCCGAAGACCACGAGCAACACGCACATCGGAACGGCAAATCCGAATGAAAGGAGGGACATGATTATCGAGGCTTTTCGAACCCAACGTTTCCGCCCCTTTTGTATTGCATCGCCGATTGCCGGCCAGGCGGGGTAGAGGAGAAAAGAGACGATGACCTCGATATAGAGGAGAAGGCGAAGAGAGAGGCCATAGACGGACGCGTCATCGCCACCTTTAAAGAGATTAACAATAAATACGTCCGCACCATTGATCGCCATCCGGGCGATGCCGAACATGAATAGTCCGAAACTGGCTACCCACATATTCTTCCATGCCGTCATGCTGATATATGATATTCTGGGCATCAACCAAGGCATGTCTTTGATGAACAAAAACAGGCTGCTGACAAACGTCACCAGCACTATAGGACCTAACAAGGCAGCGAGAACACCGGGAATCCCCAAATCGGTCTTTATCACCAGCCAGATTACCCCTAAACTTAACACGGTAGCTGCTGTTCGCCAGAGAAAAAAGACAAAACCACGCTGATCCGCCGTGTAGATCTCGCGCACAATTTTCAGTGGGATCATGATGAGCATCATCGAAACCGTCAGCAGGATTGCGGCGTGCAGATGACTCTGACCAGCGGCCACGTTGAAAACAGCTCCCCAGTCTATAAAAGGAAACGAGGCGTAAAAACCGGCCGCTATCACCGCGAATAGTAGCAGGAGTACAAAGAAACCAGTCGACACATAGGTTTGAGCGGCACGGCGGTCCTCACGGGCGAATGTCTCAATCAGCCGCACCTTGACGCCTTCGGCTATGCCGGTGTCAAACAAAAACCAGTTCGCGAATCCACTGATTGCCATGGCCACGCCGTAGTACGCGGAGCCGAGATACCCGATTATAAGCGGCACACTGATAATCGTCACCAGGATATTAGCACCCTTGCTGACAGCTTGCCCCAGTGAAGAAAAGGCTGCTTTACGAAGGCGAGTCTCTGACTCCGAAAGACCGCCTCGACCTCTAACTAAGGCAAGCAGGTTTATCAGGGAACCGATGTTCATAATAGACCTAACTCATTGCGAAGACCGTCAACGAACTTGGCAGCAAGGACATCATCACTGAATGTATTCTTGACCGTGTCGTATCCCAATCTCTGGTATTTTTTCCAAAGGTCCGGATCCGAACAGAGTCGGTTCAGAACATCCGCCAATTCCCGGACATTCCCAGGCTCACAGAGGAATCCACCGCCGGACATTGCATAAGGAATCCCACCGAGCTTGCTACCGACGACAACCGTCCCCGCTGCCTGCGCTTCGACGATCACGCGACCGAACTGCTCAAGGGCAGCGCCCCTCTTGACTGATGGCAAGACTAGTATATCAAGCTCTCCCATTGTTTTTGGAACTTCGGAAAACGGAACGAACGGTTTAAAACGGACATTGGACTCCAAACCTAACTCTTTTGCCATTCTCTTGAGATTCACCTCTTCAGGGCCAGTGCCTCTAATGATGAGAACCACGGGCTTTAATGGCTGAATACTTGCAAAGGCTTTCAAAAGAAAATCAATCCCCTTGTAGTCAAACAACCCGCCGACAACGCCTATCCTGATGGGATCAGATGGTCCAGCATCTTCTGCCAGCCGAGCTTCCCCCACGCGGAAGAACCGCGAGTTTACTCCCATTGTCATCGTAGTCAGGATTTTCCCCGTGAAGCCTTCCCAACGAACGACATCAGTCACCAAGTCGTCAATAGCGACAATACCCATACTGTTTTTGTATGTGTACGATCTGCAAAATGGATACAAGTAATGGCGCGGGTTGAGAAGCCCATACATTTTCTTGTAGTCCCGCCGTTGATTTGTAAAACGCAAGAGTATGACCGGGATATTTCGTTTTTTGCAGTGATAG
>Ga0233431_1002151_pt1 | contig 29082 bp, 25 predicted proteins | sample SI_118_April2016_FD_179867 | JGI IMG/M metagenome (GOLD analysis project Ga0233431, IMG submission 179867) | Seawater microbial communities from Saanich Inlet, British Columbia, Canada - SI_118_April2016_200_MG | ecosystem: Environmental > Aquatic > Marine > Inlet | place: Canada: British...
AAACCTACAGGATCTAAAGTATCATGCAATATGCTAAAAGGAAATATCTTCAAATCTTTATACTCAAATAGCTCTTGCGTTGTAAAAATCTTAAAGTCAGCTGAAAGATGTAAATTATTATAAATACCTTTAGCTGTTTCTGAATTTGCAAAAACAGGAATATTATATTTATTCGATAGAACTTTTAAACCTTCGATATGATCTAAATGTTCATGAGTTATTAAAACAGCATTGATCTCACTTATATCAACACCTATTTGATCTAGTCTTAATTTGATCTGTTTTCCGCTTATGCCTGCATCAATTAATATCTTCGTTTCTTTAGTTCCAAGATATATCGAATTACCTTTTGAGCCAGATGCCAAAGGACAAAATCCTATCATGTTATTGCCTATTTTTAATTTAAGATAATCAAAATAACATATTTTTTATTTGCCAGTCTAAATTAAAAGTCGAATTGTTGGTTTGTAATTTGATTTATTTTTTTTCTATTGGTTGTTACCATACATGATCTTTAAATCTTTAATAGGAGTTTAATATGTCCGGAGACAGCTATCATGTCAGTTTACGCTCATCAACAACTGATTTTTCAACATTTGCTAAAAAAGAATTGAATTATTTAGAAAGAAAATTCTCTTCTGTAGTAGATCTTGTAAAAGAGCCTTTAAACGGTTTGAGAATTTTGACAATAGGAGCAGAAAGAACTCAAAAACTTTTTCAAGAAGTGAAAGATGAAACAGCAGAAATGCAACAATTAATTTCTGATCTTAAAGTAGAAAATCCTGAGTTAAAGAAGTCTTTGAAAGGTCTAAATGAAAAGTATTCTAAACTTGAAAACACTTTAACCTCCATGAAAGAGCCTTTTAATACGTTAGTAAAAGAAGTGAAAATATGTGGCACCAATGCTCTTTTACTAAAAAAGTTACAAGAAATACGTGAACACATACCTACCGTAGACGATATCAGATATGGTACTTTCGAAAAAAAGAGTGCTACTATTCTTAAAAACACAAAACAAGCTAGAGAATTAACTGATATATTAGAAGAAAATGGAGTTAGTAAAGAAGATATAGATATGTATAGAGATTGTGTTAGTGATATTGAAGAAGAGATTATTAATTTACAAGAAAACCTCAGAAAAAGCTATTTGATATAAATTATTATTAATTTTCTAAACAGATTTAATAAAGGCTATTATTTATACAAACATATTTTTCTATTTGACAAATTTTCACTTTATCAAAAGAATGAAAATTATAAGGAGGAAGTTATGTTAAAGCGTAAGCTTTTTTGTGAAATTGATAAAACAATAGATCAAATCATCACAAATACAGAAGCTATAAATCTGATAGATAAAGATGATCTTGAATTAGAAGAAATAGAAGGGTTTAATAAAACTCAAGAAAGTTTGATAGCACATTTATACTATATAGAAAAAAAAGCTCAAGAAAGTAATATCAAATTAAATGAACCTCTACATATCACCTTAAAAACTAAACTAAAAAATTCTAAGTTAAAAAAGAACCCTATTAAAATAAGAAAGATAAGAAAACCTAAAAAAAGTACAGCTGTTTAATAGCTTCTTCAAGGTCTTCTTTTTGAGGCAATGCCGCATCTTCTAAATCTTTACAATATGAAATAGGACAGTCTAAACCACAGACTCTTTTAATAGGAGCTTCTAAATATTTAAAAGCTCTTTCATTAATTTGAGCAACAAGCTCAGCTCCAAATCCACATGTTTTTGCAGCTTCATGAGCTATAACAACTTTACCTGTTTTTTTTACAGAATTTATTATTGTATCCATATCAAGAGGAGAAAGTGTTCTTAAATCAACAACTTCTACAGAAATATTATCATCTTTTAACTTCTCAGCTATTTCATATCCCATAACTATCATCATTCCCCATCCGATAAAAGTAATATCACTGCCTTCTTTTACAATCTTCGCTCTGCCAAACTCTAAATATTCATTTGAAGAAGGTTCTTTCCTTGCACAGAACACTCTTTGACGATAAAGAGCTTTATGCTCTAAAAAAATAACCGGATTAGGATCTTTTATTGCTGTCTTTAAAAGCCTTTTTGCATCTGAAGAGTTAGAAGGAATAACGACTTTAAGACCAGGAATATGTGTTAAAACAGATTCTATACTTTGAGAGTGATAAGGGCCTCCCTGAATATACCCTCCATAAGGTATTCTGACAACAATAGGACAATTCCATTCACCGTTTGATCTATAATGATAAGAAGAAAGTTCATTTACGAGTTGATTAATACCTGTCCATAAATAATCTAAAAATTGTATTTCAACAACAGGTTTATGATACCCATCTAAAGAAAGACCTATTGCAGTTCCAATAATCGTAGATTCAGCTAAAGGTGAGTTAAAGCATCTGCTTTCTGTAAACATGTCAGTAAGGCCTCTTGTAACGCCAAACACCCCACCTTTCCCCTTAGCAACGTCTTGTCCATAAACAATAATACCTTTATCTAAAGCCATCTCTTCTTTTAAGGTGTGATTTAAAGCATCTACCATAACAACAGACTCTTTTTCAGGTTCAGCATCTACTACTTGATTATCAGGAAGATCAAAGTCCTTATAAATATTTTTTAAAATAGATTCTTTCTTAGGAAAAGGAATTTTTTCCGCTTTTTTTACACTCTCTTCTATTTCTAAAATAATTTCTTTTTTAAGGTTTTCAATTTCATCTTTAGAAATAATATTTTCTTCTAAAACTTTTCTCTCAAATTTAAAAAAAGGATCTTTTTCTTTTTCTTTGAGTATAATAGCTTCACTTTTGTATTTAGAAGGATCGTCACTAATAGTATGAGGTCCAAGCCTTACAACCTTAGCGACAATTAAAGAAGGTCCTTTTTTCTCTCTCGCTCTTGAGGTTGCTTTTTCCATAGCACAAGATATTTCTTCATAATCTGTTCCATCTACGTCAAAAACCTCTAAACCTTCATATCCTGAGGCTATCTTTGCAAAATTATCACCAGCTGTTTGCTCTTTTCTAGTAGTAGATATAGCCCATCCATTATCTTGAATAACTATAACAAGAGGAAGTTTATGAATAGATGCAAAGTTTAAAGTTTCATGAAAATCACCTTGAGAAGTAGATCCTTCTCCACCTGACACATAAACGATCTCATCACTATTTCTTAAAGCTATACCTTTAGCAACACCGGCAGCTTGCAGATATTGAGAACCTACAACACTTGATTGACAAGGAATTTTCATCTCTTTATGAGAAAAATGATCTAACATCATTCTACCCCCTGAATGATGAGAAACTTCCCTACTTAAAAAAGCTCCTATTATATCAACAAGATCAACTCCATATCCAATAGCGAAGGATCTGTCTCGATAATAAGGAAGAGCCCAATCTTTTTTAGGAACAAAATACTCTGATGCAACAATACCGACAAGTTCATGACCACAGTTAGAAATATAAAAACTACTACCTTTATTTTGTTTAACTAGCTTTTCCATTTTTTGGTCTAAAAAACGGGCTAAATACATTTTTTTTAAAATAGTTAAACTATTTTTTTTAGTGATAGTTTTTTTTAAATTTTTTAAAATATCTTTTGAATCAGCACCGGTAGGAGCTTTAAAAGTCATGACAAGCCTCAAGATATATTACTTAATATACCAATTTAACAAAAAATACACTTTAATTTAAGAAAATAAAACTAAATATATAAATAAATTATTCTTTATTATCTTTTGGCTTTTTAATTTGACTAACTTTTTTAATAGAAAAACGTTTTCTTTTCTGCCCCACATACTCACCTTCTTTATCTTTTTTACCGATAAGATATTCTTGAATAGCAGAATCGACTTTTTCATCTTTTTCTTGGCCTAAAGTCTTAATTTGTTTTTTATCAGACAATTTGGTTTTGGCAACAGGCAAGACTCCTTTTTCTTTGCCCACCTCTTTTTCTGCTCCAGTTAGTTTTTTAGATAGACTTTGCAATGACTCCAATCTTTTTGACAACGCTTCTAATTTCTCATCTACTTTTATTTTAGTAGTACCTCTTAATGAAGCCAATAGCTGCTCTTCTGTTTCGAATTTAGCTGAAAATGTAACAGAAGTTGCTGATGTAATATCAGGAATATATAAAAACGGTCTTAAATATTTAGGCACTGTTGTATATATATCTATAGTAAATTGAGGTTCCATTTCAATTTTTGCAGCCTGTTTTGGAGGACGGCCTCTTTTAGGACGAGGATTTAAAGCTTCATTCGAATAATAGGTTTTCGCTTTTGCTACTAAAAGCTCCCTAGAGTTAGAAATATCTTTAGGAACTTTTGCTTCAAATAAAGTTCTTTTTAACTTTTCCACAACACTTTGACTTAAAGGCAGATCTTCCTCAAAAACAAAAGAAACACCAAAAGATCGAAGCCATTCGATTACTCTAATTCTTGATCTCTCTTGATAATACTGCTGCCATTTTTCTAATTCTGTTAAATGATCATAAATAAATTCTAGAAAATTCTCTCTAGAGTCTTTTGATGCAATAATATCTAATAGTTTTTCTTTAGTATCGATATCATAAACTTTTTCTTGAACAAAACCTTCCATAAATTTTTTAACTTCAAAAAAAGTCATTTTAGGAACAAGACAATATCTTTCTTTGTTTTGTAAAAGTTCTTTTTCCATCAAGGCAACTTCTTCGGTATCTCTATCCAAATCAGCATAAATTAAAAAGCCTTCGACTTTATCTAAAAAAAAGTCTCTTTCATCATCTGATTTGGCGAAAGAATCCATCAATCGATGGTAACGAAGAATAAGTGGTATTTGAGCTTTAGGGAAGTTTTGCATAATATACTTTTAACTTAATACGTAAATATAAATAATATAGTAACAAAAGAAAAAGTGCTTTGCAAGAAAAAGCAAATTTATTGAAAATTTTTCGATTTTTTGGCATTTTAATAACACTTTTACACGTTTAGAATCTTAAAAATTTTATTGAGGCAAAAATGCTTAACATTAAGCTTATTAGGGAAAACCCAGAAGAAATAGAGAAAAAATTAAAGACAAAACAAGATGATATTCAATTCAAAGAAATTCTTGAATTAGATAGTGAAGTAAGAAATTTACAAGCTCAAGTAGAAGCCCTTAAAGCTAAAAAAAATTATGTATCGAAAGAGATAGGAGAAAAAATAAGAAAAAAAGAAGATGTCTCTAATATAAAAGATCAAATGGGCAAATTGTCTGATGAAATAATAAAATTAGACAATCAATTAAAAAATTCAGAAAAACAAAGAGAAGATCTTTTATCTTATCTTCCTAATATACCTTTCAACGAGATTCCTGTTTCCGATGATCCTAAAGACAATGTCTGTATAAAAGAATACAAAGAAAAACAAGAATTTAACTTTCCTTTTAAAAATCATTTAGAGCTTAACGAAAAACTGAATCTTTTTGATTTTAAAAACAGTGCTAAAATATCTGGAGCCAACTGGCCTTTATACACCTCTAAAGGTGCTAAACTAGAATGGGCCCTATTAAACTACATGATAGACATTCATATCAAAAATGGATTTAACTTTATCCTCCCCCCTCTTCTTGTTAAAGAAGATATTATGTATGGATCAGGACAACTTCCTAAATTTAAAGACCAGCTTTTTAAAATTAAAGATGATGATTACAATCTTCATTTGATTCCAACAGCTGAAGTTGTATTAAACGGTCTTCATTATAATGAAATTATCCCTAAAGAAAAACTTCCTTTAAAATACGTAAGTTATACACCTTGTTTTAGAAGAGAAGCCGGAGCTGCAGGAAAACAGGAACGCGGCCTTATAAGAATGCATCAATTCAACAAAGTAGAAATGTTTTGCTTAACTACTCCCGATACAAGCAACAACATGTTTGATGAGATGATAAGAAGCGCAGAAGAAGTTCTACAAGGATTGGAGCTTCATTATCGCAACATGCTTCTTGTGACAAAAGACATGTCATTTGCTTCTGCAAAAACCATTGACATAGAAGTTTGGCTACCAGGGCAAGACAGATATTATGAAGTATCATCAGTATCAAATTGTACTGATTTCCAAGCAAGACGTTCTTTAATTAGATCTAAAGAAAAAGAAGAAAAGCCGGAACTGGTACATACTTTAAATGGATCAGGAGTTGCAACATCCAGACTTATGGTTGCTCTTTTAGAAAACAATCAAAAAGAAGATGGGACAATAATTATCCCCAAAGCTTTGCAAAAATACTATCACGATGATTTAATCAAACCTAACAGCATTTAAAAGCTCTTACTATTAATAACTTATAAATAAAAATCAGCAATCTAAATAATGGATTGCTAATAATTCTTCTTGTTATTATAATTCGTAATATATTGTTTATATGAAAAAGAGCGACTATGCAAAACCTGTTTTGTAAAAGACAATCAAAAAAAGATAAAGAGACTTCTATACTTCTAGGAGTTGTAGATCTTTATATAAAAAAAGGAACCCCTATTGGTTCTAACACTTTAAAAGAAAATGGATTCAGCCACTTGAGTTCAGCAACAATAAGAAATTATTTTGCTCAACTAGAAAAAAAAGGGTTTCTACATCAACAACACACTTCAGGAGGAAGAACTCCAACAACTGCAGCTTTTCGCAAATACGTCGACTCTATATCAGATAAAATAAATATTTCAAAAAAACAAAAAGATCTAATAACAAAAGAATTTAAAACAGAAAACAATAAAGTATCTTCTTACATACAACAAACCGCAGACAAACTAAGTGAAATAACCAAATTAACAGTTTTCATATCATCCCCTAGATTTGATCAAGATTTCATTCAGGATGTTAAATTACTAAGACTTGATAGCGAGCAGCTATTAGCTGTGATTATTACTAATTTTGGAGTAATCAAAACTGAAATCCTAATTACGAAAAACCCCTTAGAAGAAAGTAACATAAAACAAATAGAAGCTTTCTTTTTATGGAGACTCAGCAAAAAAGACAATCCCAATATAAATGAATCTCTTTTAAAATGTGCTCAAAGACTCTACAACGAGTTAATGGTCAGATATTTTGTTGGTTATGCTAACTATCCTATGGTAGATGTATATAAAACAGGTCTTTCTAAATTACTTTCATATAACGAATTTAAAGATCCTACATCTTTAGCATATGGACTTGGCCTTTTAGAAAATCCCGTGTTTTTACAGCTTTTACTCAATGATGCTACAAATGCAGGAAAAATTCACAGCTACCTAGCAGAAGAAATGCTCCCTTTAGGTATTTCTATTCCACAAGGAGCTATTATAACTATACCTTACAAGATCAATCAAATCATATGTGGGGCTATAGCTGTTTTAGGACCTTTAAGAATACCTTATAAAAATCTATTTGAAATTATGCATGTAGTTACTAAAGAAGTGAGCCACAGCATTACAAACATGGTTTATAAATTTAAATTATCATATAGAAACCCAAGTAATTTCCAAGTAAACATTGAAGCAAAGGCTAAAAATTTACTTGATTACAGCCCCAAAAAAAATCAGGAGTTTTAATGTCGAAGAAACATAAACATCACGAAAAAGAAGAAAAGCTGGAAGAAGAAACACTACAACAACCCCAAGAAACTGAAGAAGACAAATTAAAAAATGAAGTCTTAGAATATAAAAACAAATATTTAAGGGTTTTAGCAGATCTTGAAAACACAAGAAAAAGGATGCAAAAAGAAAAGGATGAAACCATCAAGTACATTATTGAAAATACAATAGCTGAGTTTTTACCTATTTTAGATAACTTTGAAAATGCTTTAAAATTTGCAGAAAATTCATCTGAAGAAGTGCAAAAATGGGCAACAGGTTTTCAAATGATCTTAACTCAGTTTAAAGATATTTTACATAATTACGGAATCATAGCTTTCCATTCCGGTGGTAATCTTTTCGACCCCCATTATCACGAAGCTTTAGAAATCGTGGAAACAGATCAATATCCTGATGGCACAATTATTGAAGAGCTTGCTAAAGGATACAAAAGTGCAAACAGAACCATCAGGCCAGCTAGGGTAAAGGTAGCGAAAGCAATAGCAATCGAAGAAAATTTAAAAAAGGAGTCATTAAAAAATGAGCAATAAAAAAAGAAATATAATAGGTATTGACCTTGGAACCACTAACTCCTGCGTTGCAGTTATGGAAGGTGGTTCAGCAAAAGTAATTGCTAACATTGAAGGTTCAAGAACAACTCCTTCAGTTATATCATATAAAGATTCTGAAAGATTAGTTGGAATTCCAGCCAAAAGACAGGCTGTAACAAATCCTGAAAAAACTATATTTTCTACCAAAAGATTTATTGGTAGAAAATATGATGAAGTTCAATCAGAAATTAAAACAGTACCTTTTAAAGTAACAAAAGGATCAAACGGAGAAGTTGTTTTTGAAGTAAACAATAAAATAATAACTCCAGAAGAAGCTGCAGCACAAATTTTAATAAAAATGAAAGAGACAGCAGAAAGTTATTTAGGTGAAAAAGTAACAGAAGCTGTTATTACAGTGCCGGCGTACTTCAATGATTCACAAAGACAATCAACAAAAGACGCTGGAAAAATTGCAGGTTTAGAAGTCAAAAGAATTATCCCTGAACCAACTGCTGCTGCTTTAGCATATGGTTTTGAAAAACAGCACGAGAAAAAAATAGCAGTCTTTGACCTTGGTGGAGGAACTTTTGATATATCAGTATTAGAAATTGGTGATGGAGTATTCGAAGTACTATCCACTAATGGAGATACACACCTTGGTGGTGATGATTTTGACGAAGTAATCATTCATTGGATGTTAGAAGAGTTCAAAAAAGAAACATCTATTGATCTTTCTCTTGATAAAATGGCTCTTCAACGTTTAAAAGACGCTGCAGAAAAAGCAAAAATAGAACTTTCAGGAACACAATCAACAGAGATTAACCAACCATTTATTACAATGGATGCAAGCGGTCCTAAACATTTAGCTTTAACTCTTACCAGATCAAAACTAGAAAGTTTATGCCATGATCTAATACAAAGAACAAAAGAGCCTTGCTTAAAAGCTATGAAAGATGCTGGAGTAACAGCTAATGATATTAAAGATGTCATCATAGTTGGAGGTATGTCAAGGATGCCAGCTGTTCAAGCAATAGTTAAAGACATCTTTGGTAAAGAAGCTGATAAAGGAGTAAACCCTGACGAAGCTGTTGCCCTAGGAGCGGCTATTCAAGGTGGTATTTTAGGTGGTGAAGTAAAAGACGTTCTTCTTTTAGACGTTGTTCCCCTAACACTTGGTATTGAAACTCTAGGAGGCGTAATGACTCCTCTTATTGAAAGAAATACAACAATACCAACACAAAAAAAACAAACTTTCTCAACAGCTTCTGATAATCAACCTGCTGTTACTATTGTAGTTTTGCAAGGTGAAAGACCTATGGCAAAAGACAACAAAGAGATAGGAAGGTTTGATTTAACAGAAGTACCTCCTGCTCCAAGAGGAATCCCTCAGATTGAAGTTGCATTTGACTTAGACGCTGATGGTATTTTACATGTATCAGCTAAAGATAAACAATCTGGAAAAGAACAGAAAATAAAAATAGAAGCAAAATCTGGACTAACAGAAGATGAAATCAACAAAAAAGTAAAAGAAGCAGAGCAACATTCTGAAGACGATAAAAAAAGAAAAGAAGAGATTGAAATTAGAAATGAAGCTGACACTTTATGTTTTAGAGCAGAAAAGTCTTTAAATGAATTTAAAGACAAGCTTCCTGCTAATATTGTTTCAGATATTCAAGCAAAAGTTGAAAGTCTTAAAACAGCATTAAAAGGAACAGATACAGCTGCTATAAAAACAGCAACTAATCAGCTTCAAGAACACATGCAAAAAATCGGTGAAGAGCTTCAAAAAGCTCAAGCTGCAGCAGGCAATGCCCAACAGCAAGAACAACCAAAAGCACAATCTGAAAATAAAGAAAAACCTGATATAGAAGATGTTGATGCTGAAATCATCGATGAAGATGAAAATAAAAAATAACTAAACTAAAAGAGCCTCTAATAAGAGGCTCTTTTTTTTACCTTATTCCTATTCTTTTTATAATCACTTCAATACAAGACAAGTCTTTTTCAGCAACATCACAAAACTTAACTGCTATATCAAAATCCAGATTCTCCTTATCAAAGAAGCTAAATCACTTATATAATAATTAGATGCTGCTGAATAGGTTCAATTTTCTCTACAAATATGCTAATAAAAAATTCTATCGACTATATCGACCTTAAACTACTAACTATAATTTAAACTGAAAGATAGAGTCTTCTCGACTTCGATTCATCAATAGCCATGTTTATAGACGAAATAGAATCTGCAATATCTTCTATATCGTTAGAAGTAACAATCGAATTAAACAATCTGCTCACTTTTTCTGGTGTACTAACTGAAAATTCTGTTATTCCAGAGCTTAATGACTGCTCAACAAAAGCATTAATGTCATTTAAATATTCATAAATACGAGTACTATTTCTCTTTGGGAAAAATAATTTTAATTCTACAGAGCTATTTTCAAATATAGAAAAACTAAACGCTTTGATAAAATGTGATTTATTTTCTGTAACAAAGTAATAGAAAGAAGAAGGTTTAAAAAATCCTTTCGACAAAGCTGAAACAGAAGCTATTCCAACAGGACGTCTGATAAATGTAACAGACTTAGCTGGATATTTTCCACGGACTTCTTCTTCCTCTATAGGTGAAGTGTAAGAAATAGCCTCCGAAGAATCTTTAGCAGCTCTAAGAGCTCCACACCCATGTCCCATAATTAATTTCCTTTTTTATTATTATTCGTAATAAGTTAATTAATATATTAATACTAATCAAGATAAATTATTATTTAAGAATAAAAGTATTTCATTCGATATTAATAGGTAATTTACCTAAAGCTTTTAATTTACCTTCTAAAATATCAAAACAAGCCTTCTGGACATCTTTATCTTCTTCATAACCTACAATTACACAAGAAAGATCTTTAAAAAATTTTAAAGAATATGGAGTTCCAAAGATAATTAAAATTGTATCGTAACGTTTAGGTATATCATGAATTAGCTCAATATCTTTATCAGAAATAGAATAATTATGCTTATTAGGAAAAATCCCATCTAAAGATACAACAACTAAATCAAACATCTCCCCGTCTTTAAATTCTTTTACATTTTCTTTTTTTAGTAAGTTATTTTTAAAAGAATTAACATTTTCATCTCCTAGCATCAAATAACCAACTTTCTTATTTAAAACATTGTCTAGTAAGTTATGATTACCTTTTACTAAAGTAACAGCCTTTTCAAAAAGTTTCTTTTTTAACTGATATGCATCAGATGAAAAAACAATTTCTTTATCTAATTTAGTGAATCTATCTTTATGTAAATTTAATTTTTCTTTAGCTTTTAAGATCTTTAAAACCCTCTCATCTAGATCTAACATTTCACCTTCATAATAAGCTTTTAAAAGCTTATTAAAAGCTCTTGGGATCTCTTCTTGTAATATTTCATCTATATTAGGAGCTATATGATCACCATATAATAAAAGATCGTTACCTGCCATGTATGAATAGTAAGCTATATCTTCTATAGAAAAATTATCTCTCAGCGCTTTCATATTTAAGGCATCCGTAATAATAAGCCCTTTAAAGTTCATTTTATTTTTTAAGTAATCAAGTATTTTAAAAGATAAAGTTGCCGGATACTTATCATCTAAATTTACAACTTTTATATGAGCTGTCATTATACAGTCAATACCATCTAAAGCCATCTTTTCAAATGGAACAAATTCTATTTCTTTTAAACGCTCAAAAGAATGTTTGATTACTGGCAAATCTTCATGAGAATCTATTTCTGTATCTCCATGACCTGGAAAATGTTTAGCGCAACAAAGAATATTAGAAGATCTCATTCCTTTAGCAATAAGAGAAGCTTTTTTAGCCACTTCTATAGGATCATCTCCAAAAGACCTCATATGAATTCTTGGATTCAAAGGATTGTTGTTTACATCGACAACAGGAGCTAAATTAATATGTCCCCCAACATTTTTGCAATGAGTTCCTATTACCTTCCCTAACTCAAAAAGCAGATTGTCATCTTCAACTGCTCCAAGTGTTAAATTCAAAGGAAAAGAAATACCATCTGTTACTCTCATGCCTATTCCATTTTCCCCGTCCATACAAACGAGCAAAGGATTCTTTGAAATATTTTGCAACGTGTTTAAAAAAGAAACTTGAGCAGCAACATCAGAAGCTTTTACAATCAATCCACCTACATGATATTTCTCTATCACTAAAAGTAAATCATTGTAATGATTATCATTTCTTAAAGGACAAGCAGGAACAATAAATAGTTGGCCTATCTTTTCTTCTACGCTCATATGTTTTAAGGTTTCTTCAGCCCAAGAACCCTCATAAGAAAAAATTACTTTTAAAACGCAGATAAAGAAAAGAAGAAAATATTTCATAAAAAACCTCGAGATTAAAGAAAGAAAATTTAGTTAATTTTCAAATTAATCTCGAGGATAATTGTTTAAAAAAATCCGCCGAAAATTCTAGATATATCCTGATATAGGAAATAGAGGATACCTAGAACTAGCAAGACAAAAAATGGAATAATAATCTTTTCCATTGTTTTAGCTTTTAAAGGCTTTTTAGTTATTAGTTCAACAACAGAAAATAAGATATAACCACCATCTAAAGCAGGTAAAGGCAAAAGATTTACTATACCTAAATTTAAACTAATTATAGCAAGCCAAAACAAAGCTTCTTTAAATCCTAAAGACCATCCGTAATGAACAACCTGAACAATTCCAATAGGTCCTGACATATATTTAGGACTTAAAGATCCTGTCATAAAAGCGCCTAATGTTTTACCTACATCTTTAAAAACATCGACAAACTGCACAAAAGGATTTGGATTATAAGATATTTGCCTATCATGTAAATACATATAAGGAACACCTAAAACTAACCTAGTTTTCGATTTTTCAAGTTGTTGCATAGCAATTTTTTTCTTTACAGGATTTTTCATCTTTTCTATTTCTTTTTTCATCTCAATATATTGTTTTTCAAATTGCTCTTGAAAACCAGCTATCTCAGAAAAAGGTTTCGCTGTAACAGATTGTAAAAGACGTAAATTACCAACCTCTTTTACATCAGAAGAAACTCCTATAGAAGAAATAATAGAAAGTAAATCATTAGGATCAAAATAGCTGTTAAATTCTATGTCGGCTTTTTTCCAAGATATTTTTTCAAGCAAATCAGCTTGATTTTCAACGATTATTAAAGCATTTCTAGTTTGAATATGTTGAAGGATTTCATATCCAAGATTAACTGTTTCTCCATCAACAGCTAATATCTTATCTCCTCTTTTTAAGATATTTTGAAACGTATTAGAATCTTCTTGAACGAAAATCTCTTTAGCTAAGTTGTCATCGACAAAATCTAATCTATTTTCGACTACACAATTTTCATTAAAATAATAAGGCAAACAATACAGATCTTCTAAAGAATCTTTTAAATTAGTTTCATGTTTCCAATCATCATATTGTTCAAGATCCAATCTAGAAAGTCTCAAATCTTGAACTTTCACTTTTGGAACTTTTATATGTAATATATTCTCATCTCTTTGAATAGTCATAAAAGCTATTTCAGAATTAATAATATTATCAAGATGAGACCTAGAAAAAACAAATTCTCCATCTACCCATAATATTCTATCTCCATTTTTCAATTGTTCCATTAAAGCATTAGAAACTTTTTCTTTATTGTTATTTTCATAAATTAAATAACTAGCAGGTGCTGAAGATCCTAAAGTGGACAAGATAACCGAATCTTTAGAATTGTTATCCTTCTTAATAATAGTATCAAAAGGTCTTTTGGTTTTTTTATAAAAGTCATGGTGATATCCCTTAATATCCATTTTATTGCCATTAAGGATTGTGCCATAAATTAAATCTTGAAACCCTTTATAATCTCTATCGTTACATTTAACTATTTCATCACCAGCATTAACAGATCCTTCATATAAAGAAGACTTAGGATCAACCCATCCCATGTAATGGGTATATTCAGAAAAAGATTTAGTCCTACCACCTAAACTCCAAATAAAAGCAAAAGCTATAAAAGCAAAAGCCAAGTTAACAAAAGGACCGCTAAAAGCAACTTTCATTCTAGTTAATGGCTTTTTACCAAAAAAGCCATCTTCAATCTCATATGGCTCTTTATCTCCTTCTTTTTGCATTCCAGCTATTTTTACAAATCCACCAAAAGGAAGGATTCCTATTTGCCATTTAACTCCACTTCTATAAAAGCTGTAAATCGGTTTACCGAACCCAATGGAAAATGTTTCAATCTTCATTTTTGCTCTTTTAGCAGCAAAATAATGTCCCAGTTCATGAATAAATATTAAAAATCCTAGTCCAACAATTGCTAAAATTATGTAAATTATATTTAATATCATTTTCAGTCCTTTTTAACTTTAGATAACTTCTGCTTGTTTTTTTGCCGTTTCATCAACAGCTAATATCGACTCTAAATTTAACATATTTTCAAGTCTATGTGAAGACATTAATTTTTCTAATTTTCTACCAATATCTAACCAAGAGATTTGTCCACTTACAAATCTCTTAACTAACACTTCGTTAGCTGAATTAATAAAACATGGCATACTTTTGCCATATTTGATTGCTTCATAAGCAAGATGTAAGCATATAAATTTATTAATATCCGGTTTAAAAAACTCTAATTTAGAATAGTTCAAGAAATCGAACTCATTTTTCAAAGATATTCTTTTAGGATATGAAAGAGCGTAATTAATAGGAACCTTCATGTCAGGTTTAGACAAATGCGCTAATATAGATCCATCAACATACTCAACAAAGCCATGAATAAGTTGCTCTGGATGAACTATAACTTCAATTTGCGATATAGGAATATTAAACAAATAATATGCTTCTATTACCTCTAAACCTTTATTCATCAAAGTAGAAGAATCTATTGTATTTTTTACTCCCATATTATAGTTAGGATGATTAAGGGCATTTTCTTTTGTAATATTACTTAACATATCAAAAGACCATTTTCTAAAAGGTCCTCCGGAAGCTGTTAATACAATTCTTTTAACTTCTGATTTTTCACCATTTAAACATTGAAAGATTGCGCTATGTTCAGAATCCACAGGAAGCAAAGAAACATTATTCTCCTTTACAAGCTGCATTACAAGCTCCCCTGCAGCCACTAGAACCTCTTTATTAGCCAATCCTATTTGCTTTTTTGCTTTTATAGCTGTTATGGTAGGAACTATCCCAATACTACCTGTCATAGAAGATAAAACAAAATCAACATCAGGATGTGATGCCACTTCATTCAAACCATCTAATTTCGTTACAATTTTTATATTAGGAAGCCTTTTTTGAAGTTCCAAAGCATGCTTTTCTTGATATACAGCTATAATTTTGGGTTTAAAAAAATGAGCTTGTTTTTCTAGCAGATCTATATTAGAACAAGCAGCCAAGGCTTCTACCTTATATTTATCTAAATTATCTTTAATAACTTCCAAACATTGAGACCCGACAGAACCGGTACTCCCTAAAATACATATTTTTTTCATGAAAAACCTTTTTTACAAAAAATATAATAATAAATATCATCACTTAAAAAAAACTATTTTTTCACCTTTACTTAAAAGGCTGTTTAAAAGTTTTAATAAATTTTATTTATTGGTATAAATATTAATATAAATATATTCTGCTAATAAAAAAATTTTAGTCTATTAACTTCCATATAGACGTTTATTAGATTAAACAAAATTAATGTTAATAAAATTGTAAATTACAATACTAAACTCTTGCAATAAAATTTCAACATTCTTTACACTGTCATTAAATAAATTATGAAAAAAATTTTTTGTGTAAATTTAACATTGAAAGAAAAAAGATAAAAAGGTTAAATCAATAACCAAAAAATTATATTAACAGTTTAAGATGTTTTAAAGAATTAATTAACACAAAAACAATAGGAAGGCCTAGATGACTCTAACCGAACAAAACCCTACAATAACACAAAAGCAAAATTTGAAAGATGTAGAAGAAACTATATCAAAAGCTATAAAAAAAGTAGGTGTAAAAAAAGAAAATGAGCTTTGCAAATATCTCCCTGTAACATCTGGAGGATATATGCATCATTTCACTTTGAAAAAAATGAAAAAAAAACAACCTTCTCAATTAGCTATATTGATAAAGAAATTTATCATAAATAACGAAAAACCTAATGTTGTTGCTCCTAAACAAAGAGCTGCAAGAGGATCTAGAAAGCGTAAAGATCAAATAACCTTTACAAGAATGCAACTAGAAAGAATGTTAAACATAGCCCGTTTAGCTGGAGACAAAGAAATTATATCAATTTTAAGCCCTAAAAAATCATTAGCAACATACAAAAGAGAACTTATCCAATCAATTAGACATAACAGAGTAGACGAAGAGCTTTGGAAAGGTTACGTAGAATCTATCAATGCACAACAAGCTCTATCAACATCTATCGCTGAAGGATTCTTCAATTCTTAATTTTTTTATAAAGAATAAAAAAAACCTTTAATTGTTAAGTTAAAGGTTTTTTTTATTTTTTTATAATATCTGGTTTTAAAGCACTTACGAGCTATCATTCCATATTTTTTTTACTTGATTCTTATCTGATTTATATCTATAATATGCTTTCTTGTGAATCAAATTAAATTTATTTTATAACAAAGGAAATATATGTCGACGCAAACAAAAGAATTTAGTAAATGGAGATCATTACTTTGGCCAATACACAAATTTGAATTAAAAAAGCTTCTCCCAATGCTGCTGATGTTTTTTTGTATCTCTTTTAATTATACAATATTAAGAGACATGAAAGACTCTCTTGTTGTTACAGCAGGAGGATCAGGAGCTGAAGCTATTCCTTTCTTGAAATTCTGGGGTGTATTGCCAGCGGCAATTATCTTTATGTTAGTTTATGCAAAACTAAGTAACAAACTAAGCAAACCTGCTCTTTTTTATGCAACAATCACACCATTCATTGCTTTTTTTGCTATTTTCGCTTTAGTGCTATATCCAGCAAAAGATATTCTGCACCCTAATGCTTTAGCAGATAAACTACAAACAATATTGCCATCTGGTTTCTTAGGATTTATTGCAGTATTTAGAAACTGGACATTTTCTGTTTTCTATGTTCTCTCAGAACTATGGGGTAGCGTAGTACTATCTTTACTTTTCTGGGGTTTTGCTAACGACATTACTAAAGTAACAGAAGCTAAAAGATTCTATGCTCTATTCTTAACAGCAGCAAACGTAGCTTTGTTAGTTTCTGGACCAACAATAAGATACTTCGCAAAAATACGTCAAAATCTTCCAGCAGATATAGATCCTTGGGGAATGACTATTAATAAACTAATGATATTAGTTGTTGCAGCTGGAATTGTCATCAGCATTTGTTACCACTGGATTAACAAAAACGTATTAACTGACGCTCGTTTTTATAGCCAAGAAGAACAATCAACTTCTAAAAAGAAAAAACCAAAACTTTCAATGAAAGAAAGTTTTATGTTCTTAATTAGATCAAAATATTTAGGACTATTAGCTGTACTAGTTATTGCTTATGGTATTTCAATCAACCTTGTTGAAGTTACTTGGAAACACCAATTAAAACTTCAATATCCTAGCTCAAACGATTACCTAGCTTTCATGGGAGGATTTTCTTTCTTCACAGGAATGATCGCAGTATTTACAACTCTATTTTTAGGTGGAAATATCTTAAGAAAATTTGGATGGAAAACAGGTGCTTTATTAACACCTATAGTACTACTTGTAACAGGTTGTGCATTCTTAATATGTGTAATCTTCAAAGGAAAAATAACAGCAATTGGAACTTTTTCACCTCTACTAATAATCGTTTTATTAGGAGCTGTACAAAATATCTTATCAAAAACATGTAAATATACATTCTTTGATCCTACAAAAGAAATGGCTTACATTCCTTTAGACCAAGAATCTAAAGTTAAAGGTAAAGCAGCTATTGACGTTGTTGGTGCAAGACTTGGAAAATCTGGAGGATCTTTATTACAACAAGGATTAATCCTAATGTTTACAATTGGAAATATAGCTCCGTACGTTGCTGCTATTGTATTAGTAATAGTAGCTGCTTGGATGACATCTGCTAATTCTCTAAGCAAACTTTTCTTAGAAAAATCTGCAGAAAGTACAGACGAGAAAAAACCAGAAGCTAAATCAACTCAACCAGCGACTTCTTCATCTTAATAGATAAAGAAACATTGCTTAATAAAAAGCCTTGCTAACAAAAGTTAGTAAGGCTTTTTTTATTACATAAGATTTTCTTATAATGAAAAAGAAAACTTCTTCTTAAAGGAACTTCTAAAAAATTTGACCTTAAAGGCGTTATCCTCTCATCAAAACACTGAAACCAAACCCCTTCAACTTTAACGTAAGTAATATAAGAATCTAAAAATCCATCATCTTTTCTATACTCTATAAAAGCATCCAAATCATAATATACAGGCTCTTTGCTGTAAAAAAATACTTGCCTTGGTATTTTTCTATCTCTACTTACCTTTATTCTCTTTTTGAAAAAAAAATCAAAATTAATAAGTAATTCAGAAGGTATTTGTTTTTTAAAACTAAAAATATAATCTTTAACAAGCATTTCTAAAGAATATCTACATTCTTCTTCTAATACTAATTGATATTCAGGATGACATGAAAGCAAATGAACATTATCTATCGTATAAGAAAAAGAAGTCGAGTCATATAAAAGATTCATTATCAACAATAAGACTTGATAGATATCAACTTTGCTTGTTTTTTTTAAGATACTATTTTCAGAAAAAATTTCATATAAACATTCTATTACCTTTTCAGAATTAGCATTTGTTATAAACTTGTTATTAAAGCTGTCATATAAATAACGATCTATGAAAAAACAAAAAGGCAAAAGACTAGATGGTGTAAAATCAAACATCCCCCGAAGGCTTGGAATAAAAATAACAAACTGCAAAAGAGCGTTGATCCAGTTATTATAAGTATTGGTATTTATACCAATAGGAAAGACCTTTTCATTAACAAAACGTTTTTTATCAAACACGAAAGGGGCTTTCTTTTTCTCAAATCTTAAAAGATTATTTTTTTCTGATGTTTTATTAAACAGCTCAGGAAACATCCCCAACACTAAACGAGAATGATCTTTAGTCACTAAATGACCACAGATTAATCCAAAATATTGTCTTGCAAACTTTTCTAAAGCAAGATCTTTTATTTTGTTATCTGTTTTATTAGCTGTTTCAACAAATTCTGTTTTTTTCTCTTTTGCTACGCTATTTTTTAAATCATTATAACATGCTTTAGAGTTCTCAGGAGGGACTAATTTTAACATTATATTCTCATCCCCATACAAATAAGAGTGAGATATTAATAATGAAACAACTTATTGACAAGAAATTATTAATTTTTTTTTAAATCATCAATAAAATCAGAAATAACAAAGTGAAGTCCTCTCGGCAATAAATTACCTAGCATCCTAAGATGCAAGAGATTCCTGCTTCACAGGAAAGGCTTGAATTTTCTTTATAGAAAACACATTAGCCTTTTTCTCCACAGGCTTTAATTCGGGCGCTTCCCGCCCTATTATTTCTATGTTTTTAGCCGCATTTATATCTCTATCATGTATTGTTTTACAGATAGGACATTCCCAATATCTATCTGCCAAAGAAAGAGATTTGTTTTTATAGCTGCAGCTTGGGGTTGAACATAACTTACTTGTTGGCTCCCATTTACCTATCTGAATTATAATAGTTCCAAATAATTTACTCTTATATTTTAATTGCCTTATGAATTCACCCCAGCCAACATCTGCAATTGATTTAGATAAATGTCTGTTCTTAATCATATTCTTCACATCTAAGGTTTCAAGAAAAATAGCTTGGTTTTTGCTAACTAACTTGTTGCTTATTTTGTGAATAAAATCTTTTCTTTGGTTTTTTACTCTTTCATGTTTTTTTGCTAGAATTTTACTTTTTTTTTCTCTGTTTTTGGATCCTTTAACTGCTTTAGATACTTTTTTTTGAGATTTTTTTTAATGCTTTGTTCAAATACTAGCTTTCTTAATGTCCCAGATGGATCTTGCGATTCCAGATTAAGCCAATTTAATGGAGAAGCTTCCTCCATCCAAAAGTTAAGATTTTTCTGAAAAGTGTTAAACCATTTTGGATATTGTCGCCCCAACATATTTAGCTCTTCTATCGCTTCATCTGAAAAACTTCCCAATTGAGAAACTACATACCATATTCCATATAGATCTTTAAGTGTTTTGGAAAGACTTTTTCTTCTTGGAAAAGTCAAGCCCTTATGAAATATCCATGCACCAGGAGAAACAACCCGTCCGATTTCATTAGAAAAAGTGCGAAATCCCCTAGTTACTTGTAAACTTAACGTCAAATAACTCAAAGGCTGAGCAACAACGCCCGCTATAATAACATTTTTGTTTTTATCATTCCGGACAGCAGAATCTGTCAAAAATTCAATTTCCACTTCTATTCCATTAATATTTTTCACATATGCTTCCGTTGCAGGTTTATCCAGATCTTTAAAAACATGCCTAAACCCGTCTTCATGAAGATGTTTAGCAATATCTTTATAAGAAATGGCAGGAATTCTTCTTGGGAGCAAGGAATCAATATCTCTTGTACCAACGGGAAAATTCACAATCTTTTTGTCAGCAAGATATAATTTATAAATGATAAGTGCATAACCACCTCCAATAACAATATAATTTCCCCAAGGACCCAATGAATGAAGAAAGTTAGATATTATTTTATCTTCTTTTTCTTGATCCATTTTAATTAACCCTTTTTATAAATATGCTTTAATTCAGGAATGCGCCGTATCATAAATTCAGCCTGTTCTCTGCCACGCAAAGGGAAATGATAAAGGTCGAGAAATGTTAAAAAAGGCGAACTTATTCTTATATTCTTTCCAATTTTTTTTTCCAAATTAAGTAAACTTTTATAATAAGGCTCTATTAGCAATACTTCATATCCTTTTTCCTGAGGCTCCAATTGAAGAATCCTCTCAACCTTTGGCCGAACAGCAGGATCAAGCAGATATAGTTCAACCGTATCCAAATTCGTATTCTTACAATTATATTCATTTACAGCCGAATGAAGAGCCAAAGCTATTTTTGAACTTAAATTTGATTTTTTCAAGGTTTGGTGAATTTTTGTCTTTTCCGAAAATCCAGACCTATAAGTCCACATCCTGCATTTTTCAACAATACTGTAATGCTCTACCCAGTCCTGTAGAAGAAGGTCAGGTTTCTTAAAAAAAAACTTTTTTGCAGTCCGAACTCCTTCAACTTGTAGCAGTCCCTTTAACATCAATAATTTAAAAACCCTTTGAACAAGACCTATGCTAACTTCTACATCGTTGGCTACTTCTCTTAATGTAATTTTTTCTTTGTCTAGCCCCTTCCTTAAAAGCCAATCCAGAATAAGCGCTGATTTATCAGCATAGATGTTGCCCTCTTGAGCAACCTCATTTGAAAACAGTAAAAAATTATTTTTCATAAGAACCCTATTTGTTCATTATAATACACTGTTCAATAAATATTGAACAGCCTGAAAAATTGAACAAGCTATTTCTTTCTCAAAAAATAGACAAGTTCATACAAAATGATGCAATAAAACTACCATTACACCATCAAAATAACTACCTCCACCTAAACATTTCAATCTTCCATCATCTCATAACTTTTGCCATCTGATGCAGTTATCCGGAATTTCCGGACAGTTGGTCCTATCTGTAATTCTCCCTCTTTAAAAATATTCTGAATATGTTCAGAGATTGTGCTCTTATCTTTATCAAATAACTCAGACATCTGAGATTGAGTTAACCAAACAGTTTCATCAAGAAGTTGAACTTCTATTTAAGTCTGACCATCTTCAGTTTGATATAAAATAAGTGAACTATCAGGATGATTATTCATGGATTTTCTTTTTTATATTTAAACAAAAATTTTACAGGATATTTTTTTAAAGAAATATTTTTCCGCATTTTTTCCGCAACTGCTCAGAAATTAAGAGAATATTTCCGAATCCATATGAATAAAACCTGAAATCTATTGATAGGAAAACCTATTTCTAGTTAACTCTCTTTTATTCAGAGTTTTACTTAGAATGGGACTCATAACCCGTGGGTCGCAGGTTCAAGTCCTGCTTGCCCCACATTCTTAACCAGTTAAAATCCATTGTATTAAGGTAAATCAAGCTTGATCAAATATCAAATTCAAGCTTAAGATATATGCCTACGGTGCAATGGTGGTGCAGTAAAAAAAAGTCTTACCAACACCATTCAGCCGCTTAAATCAAAAATACTATAAAATGAGGTTTAAGATGGCATCTATTCAACAAAGAGTAAACAAGAATGGCACCAAGGTTTGGCGTGCTATCATCCGGATCAAGTGACATCCTACTGTCTGCGATCATTTTGGCAGAAAACAGGAAGCTCAAGACTGGGCAAATGATACTGAACGGCAAATCAAGCTCGGTAAATACAATTTTTATAAAACCGCACAGAAGAAGACAGTTTCTGACCTGATCTTTCGATACATTAGCGATGGAGCAATAGATCACCACAAGGCATCAAAAGATACCAAGCGACATCTTGAATACTTTAAATCGGCGATTGGAAACTATGCACTCACTTTCATTACTCCTGAACTTCTCCTCAATGAGCGAAAGAAACTTCTTGAAGCCACTTCATCTCAAGGGATACCCCGCACACCTGCGACCGTAAACCGCTATTTTTCTTCCCTAAGCGGGACTTTGCGATATGGGTGCAGGAACTTGTTGTGGATAGATGAGAACCCTTGTGAAAACCTCCTTAAACTAAAGGAAAATCCCAAAAAACGAAGAATCCTTACCCCTGAAGAAGAAATTCGACTATTAGAAGCTTGTAAATCGAGTAAGAATCCCTATCTCTATTGCATTACTTTAATAGCGATTACCACTGGAGCTAGAAAAGGTGAAATTTTAAACCTTACCTGGGACTGTATCGACTTCAAGAATCGACTGGCTTCCATCAAGGACTCTAAAAATGGGAGACCACGAAAAATCGGTCTAGTCGATTCTGTCTTAAAAGAGTTAAAACAAATATGGATAAACAGAAATACTGCTAAACCCCAAGTCTTCGCTAGTAAAACTGCATTTGGAAAAATCGACATTAAAAAAGCATGGCAAAGGATGCTTCAAAAAGCCGGAATTGAGGATTTTGTTTTTCACGGACTTCGCCATCATTTTTGCTCCATAGGCGGAGAACTTGGAGCTTCTGGAGTGCAGCTTCGATCCCAACTTGGCCATTCTTCTTCCCGCATGACTGATCACTATACTCATCTTGAAGCAGAGGCAACACGTTATATCGGAGAGGCTATTGAAAAAAGAATCAGTGGAGGGAATGGAAATGAGTGATTTTTTAACAAAAATTCTTAATAGTTCCAAGAGTAAAAAAGAGGTATACCTATCTTATTTCCAAAAAGAGGTTTGGACCATCTCTGAATTTACCTCACTCGTTGCTGGTTTATCCCCAGAAGAGTTTTATGAAATTCATGATGATAAAAATGAAATTGTATACAAAAAGCAATTCGAAAAATATTGCTACGCGAACAAAATATTTAAACAGTTTATTAAAGGATTAAATAAAGATATTACTTCAGAAAAAATCCATTCCAATGGGAACGAATTATTTTTAACTCTTTACCAATATGTTAAGTGGTTAGCTGAAAACCAAATTCCTATGAAAAAAATATTCGCAAAAGCCCTACCGCTATATCTACATGAAGTGTTTTTGGAATTTCAACCGCTTGAAAAGACAATCAAAACAAAACCTCAATGGGAAAGAGATTTCCACGAAGCAATTTATTTAAAAAATGCCGAGCAACTAATGAATAAGTCCAAGAAAAAACTCACTCGAAAAGATATCTACGATCACCCACAAATGAAATGGATTAAAATGACTTTTAAAAACAAAAAAGGAACACAAAAGAAATACTCAAAACGTACAATTATTGACTCATGGCTTCCCAAAATTGATCCTAAGAAAAGAGGTAGACCTCGCAAAAAACCGTTAAAAATTAAGTGATAATAAATACGGTGTCAATCCCTATTTTTCAGTATTTTCTCTTAGGAAAAATTACGGCCAAACCTTCTAATTTCAAAAGTTAGATTTATCATTGATTCAAATCCAAACAAAAGGAGGATCAATGAACAATAATTGTTATTTATCACCTAGTGATATTGTAGAAACCAATGAATATCCCTTTACCCTAGGACAAATTCGACATTATTTGCAGATGCGTCATCGTAACGGCTTGGATAAGGCCGTACGCAAGATAGGCAAACGCCTCTATCTTCGCAAAGATTTATTCGAGCAGTGGATCGAATCCAATCAAGGAGGAGACCGATGAAATCTTATAAACGGAATTTAGATGCCGCCAGAATTAAGGAAAATATTCCACCATATGATTTTTATATGTATGAGCAAAATCTCCAACGATTCAGGCATAAATCAGGACAATGGGCCGTTGCCGGCCTATGTCCATTTCATGACGATGGCACAGCTGGTTCATTTAAAGTAAATTGTGAAAGTGGTGCTTTCACCTGTTTTTCATGTGGAGAAAAGGGTGGTGACATCATTACCTATGTGCAGAAGAAGTACGATCTCCGTTTTCGTGAAGCATTAAAAAAACTAAGTAATGAATGGAGCGTCGCATGAATAATTTACCATCAATCATACCCCGAAAAAATCTAAGCCATTACTGGACCTATTTGGATTCAGATAAAAAACCTATAGCAATCGTAGCAAGATATGACGAGGAAGGAAAAAAGAAGAGCTTTCATCAATATCGCGTCGATGAATCAGGGTGCTGGGTTGAGGGAGCTCCAACTCCCCTGCCCATATTCGGAATAGATTCTCTTACTACGAACCATTTTGAAGGATTTGTCTATATTTTTGAAGGAGAAAAGTGCGCACAGGCTGCTCACTGGCTCGGGCTTTCAGCACTCACTTCCATGATGGGATCAAGCCAAGGGCATTTAGCGGATTGGGCAATCCTTGCCAGTTACCGCCACGTAAAAAAGTTCATACTTGTACCCGATAATGATGATCCGGGAAAAAAGTACATGCAGCTTGTATATGACGAGCTAAAAAAGGCTTGTCCCAACGCTAATATAATAGTATCTGCTCTACCTATCAATAATAAGGGAAACGATTTTATTGATTGGTTGAAAGTACAATCTTCTTGCCCTTTAGATTGGGATGAATTCGCACCTTTAGATGAGCCTTACTGCGATTATTTGAAGGGAGCTTTTGAAAAAACTATCTCTGAAAGCAGCATATCTGCGGAAGACTTCTTTGCTAGAATTTCATCATGTCCAGTTGTCTTTAACAACGAACCTGAACCAATAGAAGAAATTTTAAGCGAAGTATTACCATGTCCTGCCCAAACTCTACCAAAGATAATCACAGATTGGATGCAGGGAATAGCAGATCAAATGCAGATTTCAATCGATTTTCTTGCGGTCCCCTTTATTGTTTATACAGGAAGTCTTATTGGACGGAAAAGAGGGCTTGAACTTCGCTTAAATTCGGGCTGGGTTGAATTTCCGAACCTATGGGGCATGCTAATTGGACGCCCATCGGTGATGAAAAGTCCCGCAATGGAAACAACAATAAAACCTCTAACAACTCTGGCAGGTAATGCTCTAAAGAATTTCGAGGCTGAATCGAAAATGTATAAATTTAAACTTGATGCATGGAAAATCAGAAAGAAAGGAGCGGAAGAAGTTTATAAAAAAGCCTTCAAAGAATCATTAGATGACAAAACTAAACTCCCGTTGGAATTTTCTAGCGAGGAGCTTCCGGAAGAACCCAAGCGGAAAAGATACAAAACAGATGATCCCACTATCGAGAAATTGGGCGAAATCCTAATAGAAAATCCTCAAGGAATTTTACTCTATCGAGATGAACTATCTGGCTGGCTTCGCAGCTTTGAAAAAAATGGGCGTGAAAACGATCGTCAATTTTTTCTTGAAAGTTGGAGCGGCAAGAAAGATTTCGATGTAGATCGAATCAGCAGAGGCTCTTTACATGTCCCTTCTCTCTTCCTCTCAATCTTTGGAAGTATTCAACCGGGACCTCTTTCACAATATGTGCGGTCTACAATAAAGGGAGGTATCGGCGATGATGGTTTTCTTCAACGATTTTCGATGATGGTCTGGCCCGATGTTAAATCGGATTGGAAACTTGTCGAAGGAATAAATATAAAATCTGAAGAATCAGAAGTGATTCGAATTTTTGAATATCTCGATAAGTTAGCATTCGACGATGAAGATAATCCTATTATTTTAAATTTTACAGATGAGGCTCAAAAAGCATTCGATGAGTGGCAAAAAGAGCTTGAATTACGGCTTCGTGCTGGATCATTATCAAACCACATGGAAGCACACTTGGCAAAGTACAAAAAGCTTTTGCCGGCTCTTTGCCTAATTCATGAGCATTTAAAAAAAACTGCTTCAGGCAACTATCCTGAGATAATTACGTTGGACACCCTGAAAAGCAGCTTATTGTGGGTAGAGTATCTCGAGAGTCATGCTCTTCGAATTTATGAAAGTGGGGCTAATGCCATCCCGAAAGCTGCGATCGAATTGCTTCGACATATCAAGGGCGGAGACATTGTGGAACCGTTTTCCCTCCGTGATGTTTATTATGGACATCACTGGAGTGGCTTAACCACGTCTGAAGAAGTTGAAGAAGTGCTTGATTATCTCATCGATAAGGGGTATTTGGGGTGCGCAATGATAAGAACAAACGGAAGACCCACTCAAAAATACTGGGTTCACCCAAAAATTTTTGAAGAATGAAGAAGGTGGAGGGTTCAAAAGGTTCAAAACATCACTTTCGAACCTTTTGGACCTTTGCAAGTGTAGGTACTTAGAATTTTTTACAGTCAACAAATCCTTTTTCTGGCTGTGTTACAAATGTATTTCGATAAAAAAGGAGAAGAAATATGTCTACAGAAAAACAAATAATCGCAAACAAACAAAACGCTCAACTTGCCACAGGTCCCAAAACAACAAGTGGAAAGGAGATCGTATCTAAAAATGCCATCAAACATGGAATTTTTACAAAAGATTTGATTGTGTCTTCTGAGGTAGAGAATGAGAGTGAAAATGAATATCAAGATATTTTGAATAATCTAGTCGACTGTTTAATGCCATGTAATCAAATGGAAAATTTACTCGTTGAAAAAATTGCGGTAGACTTCTGGAGGTTGCGCCGTACAATCAGATTTGAGACTGGCAGCATTACTCAAGCTGTGGACTCGTTGCTAAAAGAGTATTACTCGTATAGTCGGCCAGACAATAAAAAGATCGATGAAGAAATCCAAGAAAAACAAAACAATATGAAATGGAACACATCTTATCTAGAGTGCCTTGCTAACGGTGAGGTTTCTTTTGATAAACCAGAATGGTACGGAAATGATATCGAAAGCGATATTGCTAACGACTTCTATATGATCGCTAAGTCTATTGACAATCTCACCAAAGAGGAAAAGGAATGGTTGTGCTGTTCGTATGACCTAACCTTTAAAGAGCTGCATCAATTATTGCAAAAATATGGGTATACTGAATCAGAGAAAATTTCGGCTAAGCTCATTGAATTATACAATGAGGAAATCCGATCTATCGAAAATAACATTCAAAATTTATCTAATCAAAAACAGGCAAACGATGAGTCAAACAAACTTTTGTATATGCTAGGTATGATACCAGCAGCGAACAACACCGAAAAAGTCTTGAAGTATGAACGATCATTGCAAAAGTCGATTTATCAAAATCTCATTATGCTGAAAAAACTTCAAGAGGTGCTCTAAAAATGGGTTTGTTTTGGAAAAATTGATTTTATGACAAAAAAATTTAGGCTTCTACTCGTTACCGACGCTCTTCTAATGTCTCTCCTTCTAAAACCCAGTAGATTGGTCCTTGCACTTGACTAGATTTCCAACCTTGTTCTTGTAAAAGTATTGACGCAGCGGAGCTTAAACTTGTATGGCCACCTCTGAACTCGATTAATCTATCAGCTATAACTCTATATGTAATGGAATCGCTGCCTTTGCAGCAGTGAACGATCTATTCCTCTTTGCATAGCTGCATTTATTCTTCTAAGCTGCCTATGCGGCAGTGAACATTTCCTTAAAAATTCAGATCTTCGGGAATCTCTTCTAAGCTGCCTATGCGGCAGTGAACAATGAATACATCGCTTAACAATTTCATGTGATCTTCTAAGCTGCCTATGCGGCAGTGAACAATTTGCTTGTATGTCTCGTAGTCCTGGTATTCTTCTAAGCTGCCTATGCGGCAGTGAACTATATAATTTATCTTCTCTACCTAAAAATGATCTTCTAAGCTGCCTATGCGGCAGTGAACTTAGAAACATGAATTGATGGTGAGCTGTTAATCTTCTAAGCTGCCTATGCGGCAGTGAACAAAATAGACCTAAGCCCACCCTGATTTTAAACCTTCTAAGCTGCCTATGCGGCAGTGAACCGTGAGGGGCATAGTGTGAACCGTATATATAACTTCTAAGCTGCCTATGCGGCAGTGAACAATCTATTCCTCTTTGCATAGCTGCATTGATACTTCTAAGCTGCCTATGCGGCAGTGAACCAATGCAACCACAACATACAAGAGCAGTATTACTTCTAAGCTGCCTATGCGGCAGTGAACGGAATGTAATACAGGATAAAGCATGAGAATGACTTCTAAGCTGCCTATGCGGCAGTGAACAATTTACAGATCAACAATGCTAAGATTAAGATCTTCTAAGCTGCCTATGCGGCAGTGAACAGCACGCAACATCCCTTTCTAATGGCTTCATTCTTCTAAGCTGCCTATGCGGCAGTGAACGTATTTTTTGATGAACATTAAGATGTGCATATCTTCTAAGCTGCCTATGCGGCAGTGAACAGCACG
>Ga0233431_1002154_pt1 | contig 29048 bp, 33 predicted proteins | sample SI_118_April2016_FD_179867 | JGI IMG/M metagenome (GOLD analysis project Ga0233431, IMG submission 179867) | Seawater microbial communities from Saanich Inlet, British Columbia, Canada - SI_118_April2016_200_MG | ecosystem: Environmental > Aquatic > Marine > Inlet | place: Canada: British...
TGGCTCCCGCTTTTATTGTGCCCGTTTTTTACCATGTTTTCACTGCCACAATGGCGACATTGACGTGTGCTTATTGTTTGAATCATCTCCTTAGTTTATCACTAATCACTTACCTTGCAACACTACCCAAAATTCTCCGTCGTTGGAGCCGCGCCAGCTTCCCAAATATCATAGAATTCCATCTCGGTAGTCAGCGTGTCGATGCAATACGCGGAGATACGCTCCAGATAAAGTGCATCGGGTTGGAAAAGATCGTCCAAAGCGAGCGGCTGGGCGCGCGCAAGATCATAGTTGATAGCACGATGATATGAGTTTGGGTGTGCTCCGCCCAGATAATGATAGTTCACAAAAAGTACACTCAGAATCGGCGCTCCGGCGTCGAACACAACCAGAGGAGCATCCAAGGGGTGACCATCATTGAGCGGATCGGCATTTTCGAGTTCTTGCCCCCAGCCCAGTGCGGAGGGCAGCGAGTAGTAAACTTCGGAAAAAGCATCGAAGCCATCCAGCGCATCGGGATTTGTGACCCAGGATTGGGCCGAGCGAATCTCTTCCTGCACGAAGGCGTTCATCAGCCCGTTAAAGCCCACAGCCTCGGGTTGCTGGCTATCCTCAATATACGGGTATTCCACCAACATCTGAAAGCGATACTCCGGCAAATCCGCTATTTGCTGACGATGTCCAAGCTGCCAGACTGGCTCAGGTTCGGGTGTGCTGGTAATAATTGGATTTGGGGATGGCGAAGCGGAACTCAGGGTGGGTAGCGTCTGGGGAGTCTGGCCCACGAATATCCGTTGTGGAAGCGAACAAGACAAGGACAACAAAAAGAAAAGTGTTATGATTGTGAGCAAGATTTTCGTTCGGCGCATGGCAATCACCCAGTGTGCAAATAGTGGCTTCTGAGAATTATAAACCAGGACTCCATTCTCGCGATGAAAACGACCATGAATTCATTCAAAACCCCAAAAATTTCTTTACAGACTCTTTTCCTGATTCCTTTTCTACTCATTACCACCCTGTCGATTGGGCTGGTTGGATATTTATCGAATCAGAACGGACGCAGCGCCGTCAATGATGTTGCCAACCAATTACGCAATGAAATTACCACCCGGATACTGGACCATTTAGAAGTTTTTCTGGAAACGCCTCAGCGAATTATTCAGCAAAATACCAGTGCCATTCAAAATGGTGGCGTCAATATTAATGATCCAGCTATACTGGAAAGCTATTTCTCTAATCAAATTCACTACTTTGAAACCGTAACCAGCATTTATTTTGGTTATGCGGAAGGCGGCATGGTGGGCGCGGGGCGAGAAGGCGCGGATGGTTCTTTTTATATTACAACTACCGAAGAATCTTCCGATGGCCCCTGGCATAAATATGCCACCACTCGCTCAGGTGAACGCGGCGATACGCTGGTAGCTCTAGATTATTTCGATGCGCGCACGCGACCCTGGTTTTTGGGCGCTATGGATAAAAAAGGTCCGACCTGGAGCGATATGTACATCCTCTTCACCGGTCAAGACCTGGCAATTGCTGCCAGCGCACCTGTTTATGATAAAAATCAGAACCTATTAGGTGTAACTTCAATTGATATATTTGCATCGCATATCAGCGCATTCCTGAAAGAATTGAAAATTGGAAAAACCGGGCAGGGTTTTATCATTGAACGCTCGGGGCTGTTAGTGGCATCGTCCGCCGATGAAAAACTGTTTACCAGTCTGGATATTGAGAGTCGTTTATCAGCAGATGAAAGCCAAATACCGATTATTCATTCTACAGCAGAATTTCTCAAAGCCCAGTATGGGGATTACGACAATATCCCGCAAGAGGCACATTTGGAATATACGCTGAATGAAAGTCGTTTTTTTGTTCAGGTATCACGTTTGAGCGATGCATATGGCATCGATTGGTTGATTGTGGTGGTGATCCCCGAGGCCGATTTTATGGGACAGATCCAGCAAAACAACCTGACTACGCTCATCCTCATCAGTGCCACATTTGTTATTACACTGATTGCTGGAATTCAAACTGCCCGCTGGATAACCATCCCGATCCAAAATCTCAACAAGTCTGCCCAGGCGCTCGCGCAAGGTAAATGGGAACCCGAGACACCTGGCACTCATATTGCTGAAATTGATAATTTGTCAACATCCTTCGATACCATGGCGCTGCAACTTCAGCAATCGCTAACTGAATTGCAATCGGAAGTGCGCACACGAAAAAATACCGAAAATGCTTTACGTATCAGCGACGAACGCTATCGACTGATTACCGAACGCGCCAAGGATATCGTTTGGCAAATGAATCTCGACACACAATTTACCTACTGCAGCCCGGCCATAGAACGTGTATTTGGCTATACAGTAGAAGAAGCCCTTAACATCAAAGCCAGTGATTTATTGACGGAAGCAGGCAGAGCACTGATGCAGACCGTAATTCAAAACCGGCTTACCAACGGCAGCGAACACACCATCCAGCCCATGCACTATCAAATGCGGCATAAAGATGGTCACTGGATAGATGTAGAAGTTGTATCGACTCCGGTTGTGGACGCTTCCGGGCAACCCAGCGGATTTATCGGGATTACACGCGATATTTCACAACGCAAACGCGCCGCAGAAGCCTTGCAGGAGAGTGAGCAACGCTATAAACAACTTGCCAGTGAATTAGAGGAACGCGTTGAAGACCGAACGAGCGAATTACAAATCCTGGTCAGCGCCATGACCGGGCGCGAGGTGCGCATGGCCGAACTCAAGCAAGTCATCATCAAATTGCGCGCCCAACTCAAAGAAGCCGGGATGACCCCCGTAGCCGACGATCCCCTCAAAGGGCCATTGGATTTGGGCAATCATTGATTTGTTGTAACTGCTCAGGCGAACGCCTTCGCAGTGAGAATTTCGAAAAAAGGGGTTTGCGTGGGGCGGACGTCCCCACGCAAACCCCTTTTTTCGGCATCTTTCTGTTCGACCTAACGATGCACTAGCATCTCTATTCTACCCCCAAGAATTGCCCATACCAATATTGCAGCACAGCCTCAGCCGGTTTGCCATGCACAGAGGTTGATTTATCTTGCAGCACAGCGGGGATGTAGTAGCCGCGCGAAACAACACCGTTGATCCAGCGAGATTGGTTAATCGCTGCCAAGACAGCATCATATGCTTTAGCCTGCTCGACAAAGTTGACGATCAGCAAGGGAACGTCGGGAGCAGGATAATTCAATGCTTCAGGGGAGAGGCATTCTACAAAGGGATCGGGCAAACAGCCGGTAAACGCCCCTTCAACCGAGGGATAAGCCATACTGATGATAATGGGTTTGCCACCAGTTGTGGTTTGCAGGGCTTTCATATCCGTTTCAATCAGGCGCGCTGCCTCGGCTTGCAAAGCTTCGGTAGCAACATCCGCCTCATCATCCAGGGGCGCAGACCAGAGCACATAAATCTGATCGACTGCATTCAAAAACTCGGGTGGCGAAGTGAGATTTTCATCAAACGGCAGCGCCCAGGCCAGCGTGCCATCAAAACGCGTCCGAATTTCGGCAATTAGCGCCTGATAGCGTTGATTGGCATCTTGCGGAAGATTGGAGGTTGTACCATCTGCCAGGGTTCCACCGGGCAACGCCGGGGCCATCCAGTCGCCGCCGAGGATAAGCATCTGCGCGCCGCTGCGCTGCGCCAAATCGGCATGATGTAATGCGAAGGCACGATATTGGTCGAAAAACGAAACCCAAAACGAAAAATCGCGCGGCGTCGTACTCCACCACACATCCACCGCAGTGGGGAAACGCGGCACAGGGCGCAGAGCTACACTCAGGTCGCGTTCGCTGGCCTGTTCGACCATTGTCACCATCTCAGGCCATAAAATATCCTGCCCGGTGACCAGTTCCAGCACCGGGGGGTCCGAACGCGTAAAGGTCCAACTGGGAGTATAAATCACCCAATTGGCACCCCGCTGAGCAATCTCGTCCAGTGCATTGGGCACATAGGGAGCCAGCGAAGGTTGGTAAAAGGTTTGCATCTCGATTCCGGCGAGGAAACCCGCGCCGCGCGCCGCGGGTGAGGCTTCGACCATACCAACTTCGGGAAGTTCGGGGTACAACCAGCGCCACTCTTCAACCACATCGGGCAAACCCTGTGGATCGAGGCTGGTTTCGATAATCTGACCGGATGTAAAGACCCCTGGCGTGCGTTCGTCATCGGCATGACCGCACTGATCGGCGCGGCAATAACGGTAGCCAAGCTGATCAATCAGGTCGAGCGGGCTGTACAGAATATAAGCCCAGCGCTGCCCGCCCAAATGCCACATCCTCAGCGGCTCAGTCCAACCGTAGGGGTGAAACTGGATCGAAACACCCTCGTCCATCGGGGTCAATTCGGGGACAATAATATCAAAGGTAATCGGCGCGGCCTCCCCGGCTTGCCAGGTTTCAACGCTTTCTTCAATCTCGATGCCGCCCGACGGCACCACCAACTGCCGCACCACAAAAGAACCATCGGGGCTGCGTTCACTATTCCAGAAACCATCTCCAAGCGTGTACTTGTAACGCACATCGGCGCCCACTGGCAGTGAAAGAATAATGCCATACGTATTTCCAGAGAGATACGTGAGTACCGGCATACGCGAGGCCAACACACTCATCCCGCCGGAAAGATCAGCAAACGTATTGCCGAGCTGCAATAAATTCCCCGCAATACGCAGCGGCACCACAGGCGGTGTATCTTCGGGGACGTGAAGTAAAAAGGTTACATCAACATACGCGGAAGGGGTCAGTGTAATTTCGGCGGGTGTGTTGGATTCAGCGGCCACAAAAGCCCCCTGCTGGAAGGTGCTGTACGCGCCATCCAGAGGGTACACCACAAGGTTGTGCGTGCCGGGTAACAAACCCTCAAATAGAAAATGGCCTTCGCTATTGGTCAGCGCGTGCATACCGCCAGCCGTTACCAGTAATCCGGCCAGGGGCGTATCGGTCTCGGCAGCGCGCACGGTTCCAGTAATGCGTCCGGTTGGCTGATCGCTGGAGCGGGTATCATTCCAACGCGCGACCACGTCATACACATCACCGGGGGCATTGACGACATACAAACGATAGCGCACCGCACGGCCATCACTGGCATGCTCTTCGCCGAGCACATTCCCCTGGCGGGAATAACGATACTTTACCACCGTCCCCAACGACAGCGGCAACCCCACCACATAATGCGTTTCATCCACGCGCTCCATCGGGTAACGCTGCGCGTTCAATGCCAGGCCGGTGACTTCGTCAAGCACACTTAACAAAACTGGTTGATCGACGGGAGTATCGGGGGGCACTTCGACAAAAAATGTCACCAGTGCCATATCTGCGCCAATTCCAGCTTGCGCGGGCGTTGTACTCGGCTGCGCGACAGGCGTCGGCAGCACAAGCTGGCAGCCTGCAATCAGCAGCAGCAATAAAAGTACGGCCATCGAGCGGAGCGTGCTGAACTTCATAAAATCACCCCTTCTTGGAGCAGTTGGATGAGCAGTTCGACATTCGGGATTTTGTGAACCGGGATTTTGACGCGACGCATAAGGCTGGATTCTACCACCAGATGCCCGCGGACGACGCTCAGGTGTGATACCTGCGCCCAGGGGATTTCCCGCCCCCGAAGGCGAATCCCGCCTTGATGAACAGAAACCACCCCAAAGGAGAGCGTCTCGCCCCGCTGGAGGGCAGCCCGCATCTGGGGGAGCCAGCGCGGGTGCAGCCTGGCTTTCACTCGCGCCATCAAATCCGGCAAGTTCTGAAGGTGATCGTCAATCCGTAACGGCACGCCCGCGCACGGGAAAAATACCATCTGATAACGCGTGCCAAGTTGAACTCCAAGAAAGCGATTTTCAATCGTGGAGCAACTCAGGCCGCGTAATTGTTCCCACAAAAAAATATGCCGCTGACCGCCTGTCCATTCAATCCGGATGCCGTTTTTGTGCAGCGCCACCCGCCGATGCGACTGACGCACGCGGCGCAGCGCTAGAAGCAGCAAAGGAACTGCGGCAATCAGTGCCAGTGCATACCACGGTCGGCTCCAGGCGCGTGCCGCCAGCGGGCCGTAATTGGCCTGGGCATACAGGCTGCGCATAAAACCATAGAGCAACGGCAACAAGCTTGCCAACGTGGCGGGTACAAACAGCGCAAAAAGATCGCGCCACAACAACGGACGATCGCGATAGGTTACGATCAGCGGGCCAAGATTATGAGATTTGACAGGAGCTTGATGAGCAGACACAGTTCAAGACAGATGCAAGTTGTATTCCCACAAAGAGGATAAGCCGCAAAAAAGAGTGTAACTGTGAGACCATGCCCTTTTTTGCGGCCTGTTTCCTGCGAAGGCGTCAACCTGAGCAGTTCCCCCTTTTATGTTTTACACCGGCACAAAATATACGTCGGTGGGTTTGAGTTTGCTATTGCGCAAGAATTGGGGGGCAACTTGCATACCAATCCAATCCAGCGAGGCTTGCATCGGATCAATGCCCACGATGCGGGTGAGCAGCAAGGTGTTGACCTCCTCGAATTCGATCAACGCCAGGACAAAAGGCGTATCCGGAAGGAACTCTTCAGAGCCAAAGTGGCAGACGGTGAAAGCGTGTATTTCGGCCTTGCGGTCGGTGATGTCAATCCAGTGCGTTTCTGCACCGGTATACATATCATGCCCGCGCGGCGTAGCATAGGTGTAGCCGCTTTCGGCATCCTGATTCGCCAGTAATTTCTTGTTGGTCAAGCCTGCAAACCAGGGGCTATCTTGCGCATAGGAGTGCAAGTACGTAATCTGATACGGTTGTTCAATTTGAATGGGCGCCATCTGCTTGAGCCAGGCCAGCGCTTCGGGATTGGTTTCTACCGGGAAGGGGATATTATGAACGATATACCCACCCAGGGTTTCTTCGCGTTTTGAGGGGATTGTAGACATCATCATCTCTCCGTTCCTAATTGCCTGCCTCGCGTTCGAGAACACTCACGGATACATACGTCCCCGTCCCAGCATGGCTGTGGATAGCGCCGCGCTGCGGGTCTTTAAGCTGCAAGGTGGCATCGCCAAAATGTTTGTCAACGCTGCCCTGCAATTGCCAGATGGCAAAGACAGCCTGCATCAATCCTGTAGCCCCTACAGGATGACCGCAAGCGATCAAACCGCCAGAGGGGTTGACCGGGCAGATGGGATCATCTGGCAAATTGAGGCCATAATCCACTCCCGACATAAAAGCTTTACCCGAGGCCGCAAAAGCGCCACCTTCGCCGTAACGGCAAAGCCCCAGGTCTTCGTAGGTTTGAATTTCGCTGGATGTGTAGGCATCGTGCAATTCAACAAAATCCAGTTCCGTGAGCGGATCGTAAATCCCGGCATGTTTATAGGCCATATTCCCTGCTGAACGTCCGGCGCGGAAAGAGTGCACACCCGGATAGCGCGTGCCATGGGCCCAAAGTTCTTTGTAATAGGCCAGGGTTTCATCGGAATTTTTTTCTTGCGGGGTGGCGTAATTAGCGATGAAATCATCAAAATCGACATGCGGGCGATCCGCCATGCGCATCGCATCGGTGCCGCGTCCAATGCCAGTCACTTTGACCAACGGGCGGGCGATCCGTGCTCCGGCATCTTCGAGTTTTTTCAGGCCTTCTTCAGAAACCAGGATTGTCGCGGCGGCGCCATCGGACATCACACAAATATCCAGGCGGGTCAACGGCCAGGCCACCATCGGCGCATTGCGAACATCTTCAATAGTATAGCGATTACGTTTCTGGGCATAGGGATTGTGATAAGCGTTTATGTGGTTCTTCACGCTGACATGCGCCATTTGTTCCACGGTAGTGCCAAATTCTTTCATATGGCGTGTGACCATCATGGCGTAGTACCCCGAATAGAACCCACCCACAGGATAATCAAATGAAATATCGGAGGCCAGGGCAATAAACTCATTCCCCTTCCAGGTTTCCACATGGCTCATAGTTTCAAAGCCGTAGGCCACACAAATATCCATGTGCCCGCTGGCAATTGATTTCCAGGCTTCCTGAAAACATAATCCGCCAGTTGCTCCGCCGCCTTCCACACGATGGCTGGGTTTGGGGAGCAGTCCCAGATAATCCTGGGCCATGATGGCGGCCATCAACTGGCGCGTAAAGTGATCGGAGAAATATGAAGCTACCGAGCCATCCACCAGACGCGTGAATGTTGGAAAATCCAGGTCGATATCGTGAATGGCATAATCATAGGCTTCTTTGACAATCGCTGCGAAAGTTTTGTCAGGACGCGACTTGGCAAACTTGGATACTCCCCCCGAAATAGCATACACAGGTCTCATAATGCAGCTTCCTCCTAGAGATTAGTTTGATCCGCCCCTTGAGGCGGTTGACCATATTATCCAAAAAAAATGACCCAGTTGAATACCAGGTCATCTAATTCATTTAGTTTTCTTCTTTCGCACGGCGTCCCTGCGCTAAAAAGGCCAACCCGATACTCAGAAAATAGAGCAAGATCATTGGCCCCATCACCAACCCCATATTGACCGGGTCAATTGTGGGCGTGATCGCGGCAGACAGCACGGCGATCAATATCACTGCGATGCGCCAGTGAACCGCCAGGGCGCGGGCGCGAACCAGCCCCATACTGGCGAGGGCAAAAATAACCAACGGAAATTGGAAAGCCATCCCAATCCAGAACATTAATCCCGTAGAAAAGCGGATATAAGAAGCCGGACGTACTGCCGCAGGAATGCCCAAAAAATTCAGCAAAAAGGGCAACGCGGCTGGCAACATAATATAATAAGCAAAAGCCATCCCAGCTAGAAAGAAAATAACGACCATAGGGATCGCCAAAAGGCCACGCAAACGGGCGCTGCGTTTTAGGCCCGGCCCTGCGAATACCCACAATTCAAAAACAATATATGGCATGGCAACAACGAAACCGGATAGCAAAGCCACGCGCATGGCAACCCCCAACGGCTCTGTGACTTCAATCGCCTGAAGCGCCTCCAGCCCGCCGATAGGCTGTGTCAGCCAGGCTAATAAATCTTGAATGAATACAAAAGAAACCGCGGTGGTAAGCGCCAGCACAACGATCGCGCGAAAAAGATGTTTGCGCAGAGCATCAAGATGTTCCAGTACACCTCCAGGATGTTCAACAACTTTTGCAAACGTATCAGGCAAAGGGGCGTCTTCCGGTTCAGCAACGAAGAAAGCGCGGAAATTTTTAAAGAAACGGGGCATAGGTTCAGCTTTCAGACTGGGAGGCAGATTTATCAACAGAGGGAGACATAACTTCGGGAGTCGATGGCGTTTGTTCTGCCGAAGCAACTTCAGCCGGTTTTATGGACGGTGGTGTTACCCAGGTAGAAATTTCTTTGTCGATAGCACTTTTTGAGAAATTTACATTCGGGGGTTTGATACTACCAATCTCATTCTCAAGCTCATCCATCCCCGCCTCGCGCATTAGACGGTTGGGCAAATTGCGCACTTCTTTGGATGCGTTCCGAAGGGTACTCCACTCAGGAGATTTCACAATTTTGCGCAAAAATGTCCCGGCGCTTTTGCCTGCCTCAATCAGATCGTTGGGGCCAAAAATAACCAATGCGATGATTAGTATGAAAATAATTTCTAATGGGCCAATGCCAAGAATATCCATATTTTTCGTTTCGCTACTGCCCTTGCGGTTTTTTATCTAAAATTGATGCAGCCAAAGACTGGCGCAGTTCATTCTGACGCGCCGCCAAACTTCCCAACACACCATTGACAAAACGCGGGCTGCTTTCTGAGCCATACATTTTTGCCAATTCAACCGCCTCATTAATGGCTACTTTCACGGGGGTTTCACTGCTAACGGCAAGTTCCCAAAGCGCGATGCGTAGAATATTGCGGTCAATAATTGCAACCTGCTCCAGTGGCCACTCTGGAGCATGCTCGGCAATAAAAGCATCTAACTGATCTTTGATCGGCCATACGCTTCGAGCAATATTGGCCGAAAATTCAGCCAGCCGCTCGTCGAGATTGGCATCTTCCAGGCGATATTTAATGGCTGTGCCCAGGGGATGACTAACCAAATCTGCTTCGAAGAGAACTTGCAGCGCAATGCCTCGGGCGCGGGTACGCGGCTTCATTCGATATCCAATTCCTCAGCAATACCTTCTTCAAGAAATGGGTAATCAATATTCTCAATATGCACGTTGATCCGGCCAACTTCCATACCAACCATTTCGGAAAAGGCGCGCTGCACCGCCTGTTGAATATTGCGGCTCATATCACGAATATTCACATCATGCTGCAACACCACATACAGATCGGCAAACACGCGGTCATCTTCAATTTTGATATGGACACCATCCCGGTAATCGCCCTTTTGAAACAGGCGATTCACACCACCGGGGAGAGGGCACATACGGCTGACCCCTTCAACTTTTAAAGTCGTTAAACCAGCAATCGTTAACAAGACACTGGTGGCAACCGTTGTTTTTCCAGGGGGACGAGTTGAGGTAGTAGACATATTATTTTCTCTCTTTTACATCATTACCATGCCACCGTCTACACCGATCACCTGACCGGTAATATACGAGGCCTGTTGTGAAGCCAAAAATACAGCCGCAAAAGCAACTTCTTCGGGCGTCCCCATACGCCCCATCGGCGTGACGCTCAAAATTTGCTCGACCAATTCTGCGGGCAAATCTTCGGTCAGGGTAGTTGGGATAAATCCCGGGGCAACCGCATTGACGGTAATATTACGCGAAGCTACCTCGCGCGCCAGCGCTTTCGTCAGGCCAATCATTCCGGCTTTGGCAGCCGAATAATTCGTCTGCCCAACCTGCCCGGCCTGCCCCGATACAGAAGTAATATTGATAATACGGCCATAACGCTGTTTCATCATTGTGCGAATAACAGCTTTCGAGCAATTAAATGTACCTTTCAGGTTAATATCGAGCACATCATCCCAGTCGGATTCATCCAGGCGCATGATGATATTATCCCGTGTAATACCTGCATTATTGACCAAGATATCAATCCGGCCAAAATCTGCCTTTATTTGCTGCGCCATTTGTTGGGCTAGATCAAAATCTGCAACATCCAGCGCATACGCAATTATTTTTTGCCCGCTGGCAGCCGCAATTTCATCAGCCGTGACCTGCGCCTGCTCGATACCGCGGCCAACAATTACCACATCGGCACCGCCCATAGCTAACAGGCTGGCAATGGCTTTTCCAATACCGCGCGACCCACCCGTAACAATGGCAACCTGGTCTTCAAATGATTGTGCAAAAATCGACATAATTCTCCTTGCAAGATTGGCTTATTATACCGCAGTAACTGCATAGACTTGCGGCTTACTCAATTTTCTCAAAATCTTCCGGAACCCCCAGAGCGATGCGCGTGGTCTTGCGGTCAATGCGCTTCACCAGGCCCGACAACACCTCGCCACTGCCCAGTTCAATAAACGTATCCACGCCCTGAACGCGTAAATATTGAATGCTCTCCGTCCAACGCACCCGTGCCGTAAGCTGTGCCTGCAAATCAGCACGCACCTGTTCGGGAGAAGTCAAAGGCGCAGCGCTGACATTACCAATAATCGGAATACGCGGTGTTTCGATAGGGGCGGCACCCACAGCGGCGTTGAATTTTGATTGAGCGTGAATCATCAGAGGGGAATGTGCAGCAATACTGACTGCTAGCTTAACCACGCGTTTGGCGCCTGCTTCCGAGGCGGCAGACATGGCGCGCTCGAGGGCTGATTCTGCCCCCGAAAGCACTACCTGTCCCGGACAATTATCATTGGCAACCTGGACAACCTCGGTGGGGTTACTGGCCTGGGAACAAATCACATCCAACGAGGCAATATCCAACCCCAACACGGCTGCCATACCTCCCGGCGAATGCTCCCCGGCCGCCTTCATCAATTCACCACGCTGGCGCGCCAATCGCAGCGCCGCCGAAAAAGACAAAGCTCCCGCCGCAACCAGAGCGCTCAACTCCCCCATTGAATGACCAGCCACATAGGCAGGTATGAAATCCGGTTGCAACTCGAGCAAAACCCGCCAGGCTGCGACTGAATGCACCATCAGGGCGGGCTGGGTATTTACCGTGTCATTGAGTTCATCTTCCGGCCCAAACCAGGAGAGTTTCGAAATCGGAAAATCAAGAATATTTTCGGCCTCGGCATAGGTATCACGCGCAACGCTAAAGCCCTGTGCTAACGCATAGCCCATCCCGACAAACTGCGAGCCTTGCCCCGGAAATAGAAAAGCGGTGTTTTTTGCTGGCATATATCGCTCCTTATACGCAAAAACCGGGCATCAGCCCGGTCAGCGATGATTCTCTCTTAATTAACGCCAAAGAGCCGCAAAAGTCACGGCTCTTTGGGTATTTTACTCAGCAATAACGACGACTTCGCGTCCCTTATAATGCCCACAACTGGGGCAAACGTTATGCGGAAGCCGCTTCTCGCCACAATTGCTGCACTGCACCAGGTTTTTGGCCTTAAGTGCATGATGCGAACGGCGGCGGTCACGCCGTGATTTGGCAGTACGTTGCTTGGGAAGAGCCATGATCTTACTCCTACTTACAATTAGTATTGGTACACTAGAATAGCCCGTGGATTATACGGAGTGCCTGAGTGTCTGTCAAGGGGAAAACAAACCATTTTATGCCTGGTCGCCAACATTGGCCCGTAAATAGGCTTCGATCAGGCTATCCAGATCACCATCGAGTACGCCTTCGGCATTGCCAACTTCGTGATTCGTACGATGATCTTTCACCATTTTGTAAGGGTGCAGTACATACGAACGAATCTGACTGCCCCATTCGGCTTTGGTATATTCGCCGCGCAACTCGTCGATTTTCTCGGCTTTTTCTTTCTCTTTGATTTCCAGCAAACGAGCGCGCAATACTTTCATTGCCATCTCGCGATTCTGGCCTTGCGAGCGTTCATTCTGGCAGCTTGCCACAATCCCGGTGGGGATATGGGTGATACGCACGGCAGTATCATTCTTCTGCACGCTTTGACCCCCCGCGCCACCGGACTTGAAGGTGTCGATCTTTAGATCGCTCGGATTGATGGCAATATCGGCATCATCATCTACCTGGGGCAGCACTTCTACCAACGCGAAGGAAGTATGTCTGCGGCTATTGGCATCGAAGGGCGAAATGCGCACCAGACGATGCACGCCCTTCTCGGAGCGCAAATAGCCATAGGCGTAACGCCCGTCTACCGAGATGGTCACGCTTTTGATGCCAGCTTCTTCCCCAGCCGTGGCATCCACAATCTCGGTTTTGTAACCGCTGCGTTCCATCCAGCGCAAATACATTCGCTGTAACATCTCGGCCCAATCTTGCGAATCGGTGCCGCCCGCTCCCGCATGAATCGCCAGCAATGCATTGCCTTTGTCGTATTCCCCGGAAAGCATCGCCCGGAACTCACGCCGCTCAACTTCTTTTTCAATAGCTTCAGATTCTATGGCTAAATCGTCATAGAGCGAAGCATCGCCCATATTGCCTAATTCAAGCGCGTCCGAGAGACGATTTTTCAGTTTGTGCCAACTATTCACACTCTCCTGCAAATGCGAGAGTTGTTTCATAGTTTTTTGCGCTTTTTGGGGATTGTCCCAGAGACCGGGGGCTTCAGATTTTTTTTGCAGCTCTTTTAGCTTTTCTTCTCTGCCAGCTACGTCAAAGACGCACCAGAAGGTTTTGGATTTTTGTCTCACTTTCGCGGAGACGGGCGAGCAGTTCTTCCATTGCGTTTTCCTTCGGTCTTCTAACCTGTGCCTTCATTCCAAATAATACCGAAAAATAAGTGTGAGGTAGGTGCATTACACCCCGCTCACACTTATTTTTCGGGCATTCCTGCAATTATATGCAGATTAGTCAACTTGCGCCAGTGATGCCTGATACAACGTCACCCCCACAGCAATGCTTAAATTGAGCGAGTCAATCGCCCCACTCTGTGGGATACGCAAACTCGTGCCGATGGCGTGAAACTCCGGGGGAAGTCCGCTGCTTTCGTTGCCGAAAACCAACCCAAAAGGAGTCTGAAAGTCCACCTTATTAAGCGGTTTGACCCCATCGGTCATCAGCACATAGATATTTTGGCTATGCGCATTTTGATAGGCATTAAAATCCGCAAAATGTTCGAAACGCAGTTGAAAAAGCGCCCCCATAGCCGCGCGCAGCACATCGGGATGAAAAATATCCGCCGCAGGCTCGATTACCGCCAGATCATAAAAACCAAATCCCAGCATCGCACGAATAATCGTGCCCAAATTGCCACGGCTGCCAGGATTCACCAAAACAAGATGATTCGCTGCCGCATCGAGTGGAGCAGAAAATTTGCGCAACACACCGATGGCATAATCGTTCTCGCGCGCGCCGAGTCGGTTAAAATTTTTCTCGTGGATTTCAATCGGGATGGCGTTCTGCTGACAAAGTTGCTCAATTTTAGAAACACCGCTGTTCTGACTCGCTCGGGGGTGCAGCCAGACTCCAAGCACATCTTGCACCCGATGCGTTAACAGTTCGAGCGTGGGAAACACCCCAAAAGTATAACTGTGGGCAAAGTTTTTTTTGTAGCGTTTGAGGATCATTGAAAATCGGCCAGAATTCCTTCGATAAAGGCTTCGGGGTCAAAGGGGGCCAGGTCTTCAACCTTTTCACCCAATCCGGCAAAAAGAATCGGCAACCCCAATTCACGCTGAATGGCAAAGGCCATGCCGCCACGCGCAGATGAATCCAGTTTGGCTAAAATCACACCCGTTACGCCAACCGCGTCCTTGAACGCCCGCGCCTGATGCAGGGCGTTTTGCCCAGTGGTGGCATCCATCACCAGCCAAACAGCGTGCGGCGAGCCAGGCAACGCCTTGCCACAAACGCGCTGCACTTTCTTAAGTTCTTCCATCAGGTTAAAGCGAGTATGCAAACGCCCAGCGGTATCAATTAAAGCAAGGTCGGCTTTACGGGCTATTGCGGCCTGCACAGTATCAAAAGCTACCGCGCCAGGATCGCCTTCAGACTGACCAGCGATCACCGGGATATTCAGGCGTTCGCCCCAAATTTGCAGTTGCTCAATTGCCGCCGCGCGGAAGGTATCGGCTGCGCCAAAAACAATTTTTTTGCCCTGCTGCTGAAAACGCTGGCCCAGCTTCGCCATATTGGTCGTTTTGCCAGAGCCGTTGACGCCGACAACCAGTATCACGCTGGGCTGAGCATCCATCTTGAGCGGCGGGGGCGCGTCCAGGCGGGCAATCAACTCGCTCTTGATGGTTGCGCGTAATTCATCGGTGCGCGTCAGACCATCTTTTTGTTGGGCGACCTTCAAGGCATCGATCAGCTCTTCGGTGGTTTCCAGCCCCATATCGGCCTGAATAAAGAGGGCTTCCAGATTATCCCAGGTATCGGCATCGATTTCGCTGGCGCCGAGCAGATTGGCAATCCGCCCAAAAGTGGTTTTGCGCGTGCGCGCCAGCCCGGTTTTCCATTTATTGAAGACGTTTTCACTCATCACCGTCTCCAGATAAATTCAGAATTTTTGTCAATTGCTGAAACGCATAATACGCAGTCCCCAGCGCCGTCAGAACCCCAAAGCCGCCGAATAGACAACGCCCCAACAGATCATCACCTTGCCCTGTAACGCTGAGCGGCCCAACCGATGTTGTTGTCTGAAATTCACGTTCTCCGGGGCCAAATCCAACCCACAGGAACACAGATGAAAAGGCAACCATGGCGCCAAGCACAAGAACATACTGTACCCACCGCATCAGTGCATCATGCTCTCCATCGGGGCCAGCAATTCCCTGGAGAAAAACCAATGCCCCTGATAGAAAGAACAACGCCCCAGCCGCCCCCAGCACCCAACGCGGCGCGTGCAAGCTGCTTGGGTCCATAGGAATAATTTCCAGCGCCATAAGTATAATCAAGCCGCCAACAGCCATAAAGATCAGGCCCATTAGCAAAGCCATCCCCCCTTGAGATTGAGTACTGATTTGTCGATTGCTCATCCTGCATCCCAAAAAACAATATCGCCCCAGTGCTGGGGCGATATTGCAACACATATATTCAATCACGCACTAAACCGCAGCTTCATCCGCGGGCGCATCTTTTTTGGCAATCTTCTTTTTGCCGGTCTCGATTACTTCTTCAATTTTTGATTTCTGATCTTCGAGCACAACCTGACCTTGCTGGCGTAATTCATCTGCTTTGGTCTTCGCGTCTTGAGCTAATTTCTCTGCCTGCTGACGCGCCTCAGCCATTTTGGTTTCAGCCTGGGTACGCGCTTCACCCAGCTTTACCTCGGCTTGTGTACGCGCTTCACCTGCTTTTTCTTCAGCCAAATCTTTTAACTCAATGCTCTTGTCACGGATATAAGTGCGAGTTTCTTCACCCGACTGAGGCGCTAACAACAAAGCCGCAGCTGCCCCAACTAAACCACCGAGCACTAACCCTGAAAGAAAAGCGCCAAATTCATTACTGTCGTTTGCCATTTTATTCACTCCTTTGTTAAACTGCTGAGATAATTATTTTTTGGGTCGCACAAACCGGATCAAGTGACCGAACCCGGCCAGATATTCATTCATTTTCATCACGGGTTCAACCAGATTATCACTCAAAAACTGCGTTGTACCACGCAAGGTACTCACTGTTTCGTTGGTTGAGTCCATAATGGGTTTGATTTCATTTTGCAGCAAATTGATCAGACGCGCAAGTTGAACGAGCAAAATCACCAGCGCCAAGCCGATGACAATCGATTCCAGCGCCATAAAAATGATAAAGACGTCTCGCACGCGCGCTGTATCCGTTGATGGACGCAGCAACAAGAAAACAGCGCCCACGATCACGGCCAATAGCGCGATCCCGCCGATCACAAAACCAACAACCAGACCGCGCTGATTACGAGTATCTTCGGGAGCAGGTAATTCTTCCGTTAAATCTTGGGTGGGGATTATTTCTGTATCCATTATTTATAATTATAGCACAAGGCCTATTCCAAATTTAGCGGACTTAGATAATTTGTAGTCTTAAAATTGCGCAAAATGACAAAAGTTTGTGTGTGTGTCACTCCCTCAACTGAACGCAATTTTTGGCTAAGAAATTCACTCAGATGCTCACCATCATTACAATATACCGAGATCATCAAGTCAAATTCACCAGAAACCATCACCACATTGCTCACTTCACCAAAAACGGCTGCTTTTCTGGCAACCTGTTCAATATTGCCTCCACTGATCGAAACCCCGATCAGGGCAGAAACCTGATAGCCCATCTTGACCGGGTCCACAACGCCAACGATTTGCAGCACATTTTCATCCATCAACCGCGTGACGCGGTTGCGCACTGTGCCTTCGGAAACATTCAATTGGCTGGCGATTTCGGTAAACGGTTTGCGCCCATCCGACTGCAAGAATTCAAGAATTGCGAGATCAAGTTCATCCATTAGTAAGTTTTTCCCTAGAATATAACGAAAATCGTAATTACAGCTATTCTACTTCGACAACGAGCCGCGCACAAGACCCGCCATCAGCGCTTCTGGCAGACTGAAGAAAACTTCAGCCCCCACTGAACGCAAAGCAGCTTGTTTTGCCTTCACCGCCGATATTCCAAAATAATGCCAGAAACTATTCAGACCCAACTCCTGCAAAATACCCTGCGCGGCTTGCGCGCTCATCAAACCCGCGCTGGTATCTTCAAAAACATGCACCTCAACGCTCTGAAATTGATGCCACTCAGACATATTTCGCCCATCCAGAGCCAGATCCGCAGCAAGGTAAAGTGCGGTTTCCGCATCCACACCCCGGGCGCGCAGCAAGGCCGCCAGTGTATGTGCCGGGGATGGTTTTCGCAACGCGCCCACATCCACGCCACGCTGCTGACTGAGCCAGAGCATATCGCCATAACCCACGATCGGCAGCGTAGCCAGGCCAACACGCTGAGCACCAATTTCGGCTTCGGGCGTACTCAAACCTCCATGCCGCGAGGGCCGATTGGTAAATATTGCTGCCTGATGCCCATCTTCAGCAAGCCAGTTCAACAACATGGTGCGTTGCTCCGAAGTCAGATTTGGGCGATCAAATTGCGACAAGAAACTTTCGGACTCAAACCAGGGAAGTAGGGAATATGTTTCGGCGAAAATTGGGCTGCCTAGCACCAACTCCTGAAAGATGCGATAAGTGAGCGATTTTTCAATCGAATATGCATCACGCAAAATTTGGCGGATAAATTGCTCACGCGGGTGGCCGGATGCCAGAGTCTGTTCTGCCCGAATGACAGGGCTGCCGAACTCACTCGGAGGTTGATTCAGCTTATCGAAGAGCGCATCCCACTCCGGAGCGAGTCCGCGCTCACTTGGGAACAAGCCCTCGGTGAGGGTGGCTGGTATCCCCAGGGACGGGAAACGCTCCCACAGCGGCAGCATCAACCAAACAAAACAAAGCGCCGACGAATCCCACTCGCTGGTAATCCCGGCGGCTTCAAAGGCGGCAATATCGGCAGGGGTGAGTTCTACGTTTTTGTAGCCCAGCGATTCGCCGATCAAACGCACAGTTTCGGTCAGCGCTTTGTGATAGCCGCCCGGCTCGAGCAGCACGCCATCCATGTCGAAAAGTAAAATTTTCTGACTCATTTGTGGCGCTGGCGAAGTTCGGCTTCGATATCGTCGAGGGTGACGTCTTTAGCGGCGAGCATCACCAGGGTGTGATAGAACAGGTCCGCGGTCTCTTCGACGATACGCTGCCTACCCTGACCCTTAGCCGCCAGAATTACCTCTACAGCCTCCTCGCCAATTTTTTGCAAAATTTTATCTTCGCCTTCGGCAAACAGCCGCGCCGTGTACGAGCCTTCGACAGGGTTGGCTTTACGGTCTTCAATGATGGTGAATAGTTGTTTTAGCATCTTACCAATCTCCATTCCTTAATCACAAATACATACGAATTGCACAAATTTACGAATGTTTTTTGTTATCTCAGCAAAAATTCGTGTGATTTGTTTCATTCGCTCCTATTCGTGATAAGTGTTTATGCTTTGCTCTGAAGATCATCTGCAAGTTCTCGATAAAAGCACGAACGCGCGCCGGTATGACAAGCTGGCCCAGCAGGATCAACTTTAAGCAGCAGGGTATCGGCGTCGCAATCCACCCGAATCTGGCGCACGTTCATGAAATTGCCAGATGTGACGCCTTTATGCCAGAGTTCCCTGCGACTGCGACTCCAGAAATGAGTCTGTCCGGTGGTTTGCGTCAGATGCAGGGCTTCGGCGTTCATCCAGGCGACCATAAGAACCTCACTCGTCGTTGCATCTTGTACGACGGTGGTAATTAGCCCATTTGCGTCAAACGTCAAACGTCCGGCGTCTACTAAATTATTCCAGTCTTCATTCATCATTTTGCATTCTGCCTTTTAATGTCGAAAGTGGCGCATGCCGGTAAAGACCATCGCCAGTTCCAGTTCGTCCGCCGCGGCAATAACTTGCTCGTCGCGCACGGAGCCGCCCGGCTGGATGATGGCGGTCACGCCCATTTCCGCGGCGGTTTGAATCCCATCGGGGAAGGGGAAGAAGGCATCCGAAGCCAGCACGGAGCCCGCGGCGCGCGCGCCAGCGCGTTCCCCGGCAATGCGCACACAATCAACGCGGTTGGGCTGTCCGCCTCCAATCCCCACTGTGAAATTAATTTCGCCATCGCTTTGCGCCAGCAGAATTGCGTTGGATTTTACCGGCTGCACGGCTTTCCATGCAAATTTCAGCGCGTTCATTTCGTCGGCAGTTGGCTGGCGCTTCGTGACCACGCGCCACGCCGGCGCGCCGGTAGGGTCGCCGATATCTACGCTCTGGCGCAAATATCCGCCCACCACCGAGCGCAGTTCGTACTCTGCCCGCGGCGCATCCAGCGAAATTTGTAGCAGACGCAGATTCTTCTTCGTCGAGAGCAATTCGAGGGCCTCGGGCGTGAACTGCGGGGCGGCGATACACTCCACGAAGAGATCGCCCAGCCCGCACACAAATTCGGCGTTGACCAGGCGGTTGCTGGCGATGACGCTGCCAAAGGCTGAAATCGGGTCGCAGGCGATAGCCGGGGCGATTGCCTGCTCGACGCGCGGCGCGCTGGCAATACCACACGGGCTGACGTGCTTGACGACAACAGCAGTCGGCGCGTCAAAATTGAGGGTTGAACTCCAGGCACCATCCAGATCGAGCATATTATTGTATGAAAGCGGCTTGCCTTGCAACAAACGGCCCCCCATCGGGCCGTCGCCGGACTTTTCGGTGTAGTAGGCCGCGCTCTGGTGCGGATTTTCGCCATAGCGCAAGGTCTGCGCCGGGTAAAGATTTACCTGCAATGGGATCGTTTCATCTTTCAGCACCGCGAAATACATCTGAATAGCAGCATCATAGCGAGCGGTGGTAGCGAAGGCTTTGCGCGCCATACCTTGACGATAAGATGCATCATCAAGGGCAGACAAATCTTCAGGATAGTCAGCAGGATCGCTCAGCACGGTTACACGGGCGAAATTCTTGGCCGCGGCGCGCAGGAGGACCACGCCGCCGATGTCAATATTTTCGATGGCTTCGGCCAGGGTGGTTTTGGGGTTGGCGACGACCTGCTCAAAGGGATACAGGTTGACAATAACCAGATCAATTGCCTCCCAGCCGCGGGCAGCCAGATCGGCGCGATCGGTCTCGGTGTCGCGCGCCAGCAGCCCGGCGTGGATAGCGGGGTGCAACGTCTTAACGCGCCCGTCGAACATCTCCGGTTCGCCGGTTATCTGACTGACTTCGGTCACCGCCAGACCGGCCTGACGCAAGGCGCGTGCCGTCCCCCCGCTGGCGACCAGATGCCAATTCGCCGCGGCGAGCCTTTGGGCGAACTCGATCACACCGGTTTTATTCCAAACGGATAAAAGTGCTGTTTTCATTCCCTAACTCCTATATTCTATACTTCCTGGTTTCCTAATTACCAATCCCCACAGACCGTATTGGAAGCCCCCGTTCCGCCAGATACATTTTAATCTCACCGACCGTATACTCATCATAATGCAGCATCGAGGCAACGAGTGCCGCGTCGGCACGGCCTGCGGTCAGGACTTCGTAGAGATGCTCAGGCGTTCCGCCGCCGCCCGAAGCGATGATCGGGATTCGCACTGCTTCAGCAATTGTGCGCGTGAGTTTGATTTCGTAGCCGTCTTTGGTGCCATCGGCATCAATCGAGTTGACCACGAGTTCGCCCGCGCCCAGCCCTTCGCCGCGTTTGGCCCACTCGATGGCATCCACACCCATTGGGGTGCGCCCGCCGTTGATGACAATCTCATAGCCGGAGGGAATTTCCGCGGTCGGCTCCACGCGCAACACATCCATCGAGAGAACCACGGCCTGCGCTCCAAAAGCTCGCGAGGCCTCAGCAATCAACGCCGGGTTTTTGACCGCCGCACTATTGACATTCACCTTCTCTGCCCCAGCCAGTAGCACCTTGGCGCAATCACCCACGCTGCGCAGGCCACCCCCCACCGAGAAGGGAATAAAGACCCGCTCGGCGACCTGACTGACCACTTCGAGCATGATCGCCCGTTTGTCGCTCGAAGCGGTGATATCGTAAAAGACCAACTCATCCAGGCCGTCTTCGTAGTATTTTTTTGCACGCTCCACCGGATCGCCAATATCTTTGGTATTTACAAATTTGACGCTCTTGGCAAGTTTTCCATCGCGCACATCCAAGCAGGAAATGATTCGTTTGCTCAGCATCACGGCCTCCACTCGGCAAAATTCTTTAGAATTTGCATGCCAATTTGCGCGCTTTTTTCGGGATGAAATTGCGTGGCAAAAAGATTATCACGCCCGATAGCCGCGGCGAAATCATGTTCATAATTTGCCGTAGCATATACATCACTTTCTTCGTCGGGTCGGGGATAATAGGAATGCACAAAATAAAACTGATCGCCGGGTTTGACATCTTTCAGGATGAAATGCGGGCGGACGACCTCGACGGTGTTCCAGCCCATGTGCGGAACCGTCAACCGAGGGTCATCCAGTTCAAAACGCGGACACACCCCAGGCAGGATTCCCAAACAGATGGTATCGGCTTCTTCTGAGCGGATCAATGCAATCTGCGCCCCAACGCAAATCCCCATCATGGGGGTGCCGCGTTCAAAGGCCTGTAACAGCGCTTCATCCAAACCGCGTTCACGTAGCACCGCCATCGCCGTGCCGGCATGCCCTACCCCGGGGAAGATAATTTTCCCGGCGCGGGCAACCACATCGGGGTCTGGCGTGATGCGATTCTCAATCCCCAAATGATCGAGGGCGCGTTTCACCGAGGTCAGGTTCCCGGCGTTGTAGTTAATAATCGTTATCATAAAAAACTCCTGTCAAATGATGAACGATGAATGCAAAATGCAGAATATTCATCATTCAGCATTCATCATTTCAACACAATCTGCGATGCTAAAATTCCCCTCATACAATGCCCGGCCAATGATAACCCCGGCCAGCCCGGCATCGCGGACGCGGCGCACATCATCCAACGTGGCGACGCCCCCGGATGCAACCACGCTCAACCCCGAAACCTGCGCCAATGCCGACGTAGCTGCCACATTCACCCCGCTTTGCAGCCCGTCGCGGGCTACGTCGGTAAAGTTGCACCATTTCAGACCGCGACGGCACAGGTCACGCGCCAAATCAGCTGCCTGAACCCCGGCAGACTCTTCCCAGCCGCGGATGCGTACCATGCCGTCGCGGGCATCAATGCCCACAACAACACGCTCTGACCCAAAGATTTCCAGCGCCCAATCAACCAGTGCTGGGTTTTCGATGGCCGCCGTGCCGATCACAGCACGGCTGATGCCCGCGTCAAAAGCGGCGCGCAGGCTGTCTTCATCACGCAAACCGCCGCCGAACTGCACTTTGATGCCCACGTTCAAGATTTGATGCAAAGCGGCCAAATTTTCCACCACTGCTTCGCCAAAAGCGCCATCCAGATTGACCACATGCAGCCAGTCCGCCCCCTCGGATTGCCAGCGCTCGGCCCAGTCACGCGGCTCGTCGCCATAGATCGTTTGCCGCCCCGGATCACCCTCCGAGAGACGCACAACGGCCCCGTTGCGCAGGTCTATTGCAGGGAAAAGAATGAATTTATCTGTCATCGCTCGCTCCAATTCACAAGATATTTCACCACCAAGGCACAAAGTCACTAAGAAAATATTTCAGCCTTTGTGTCTTCGTGTCTTTGTGGTGGTTTTAAATCGTGCCTTTTGTGCTAGGAATTTCGCCCGCGCGGCGCTCATCAATGCGCGTCGCCGCATCCAGCGCACGCGCCAGTGCCTTGAACAGCCCTTCAGCCTTGTGATGGTCGTCACGCCCATAAAGTACGCGAGCGTGTAAATTGCAACGCGCCTGCACGGCAAACGATTCCATGAAATGCCCGAAGAGCGTCGTCGCAATGCCGCCCACAGCAGGCGTAATCCATTCGGCCTGCACCACGGCATACGGCCGCCCGGAAAAATCAATCGCCACGAAGGCCAGCACTTCGTCCATGGGTACATAGGCCGACGCTGTGCGCACAATGCCTTTTTTATCACCGAGTGCCTGTGCAAATGCCTGCCCCAACACCAGGGCGCAGTCTTCCACGGTGTGATGTTCATCCACGTGCAAATCGCCATCGGCGTGCAACGTCAGATCAAACAGCCCATGCACGGCAATATGATGCAGCATGTGATCAAGAAAGCCGATTCCGGTGTTAATATCGGCCTGTCCGCTGCCGTCGATATTCAGTTTTACGGTGATTTTAGTTTCATTCGTCTTGCGTTCAATGGTTGCTATTCGCATAAATACCTCGGTTACAGGTTAGACTTTCAACCTTCAACTTTCAACGCTTGTATAACTAAATCGGTTTGCTCCGGCTTCCCCACGCTAATCCGAATATGATCGTCCAAACCGGGTTTGTTGAAATAGCGGACCAAAATGCCCTGCCGCGCCAGATCGGCTTTGAGTTGAGCGGCATCGCGCCCGATGACCTGACACAAAATAAAATTAGATTGGGATGGATAGGGTTTCAGCCAGGAAATTTCTTGCAGCGCTGCAAACAGCCGTTCGCGCTCAGCGATGATGCGCTGACCTGTAATTTCAAGTTGGTGCGCGTTTTCAAGGGATATTACGCCCGCGCGCTCGGCTGCTACGGACACATTGTAGGGTTGCTTGATTTTCCACAGGTGGGGCATCATCCAGTCGGGGAAAACGCCATACCCGATGCGCAACCCGGCCAGCCCGGCCCATTTACTGAAGGTGCGCAGGACGATCAGGTTTTCGGGCCAGCCTTCATCTTTGCCCTCACCCCAACCCCTCTCCCAGCGGGAGAGGGACGATGTTCCCGGTGGGGCGAATTCGACGTAGGCTTCGTCAAGGATGACGAGTATCGGCAAATCCAGCAGGGCGTTGAGCATCTCAGGGGATAACAGACTGCCATCGGGGTTGTTCGGCGAGGCCAGGAAGATTGCTTTGGGTTTAGACTCCGCCACCACCGCGGCAATCCGCTCGAAGTCCAGTTCGAAAATCCTATCTCTTGGCACTGAAATCGTGCGGGCGTTGTTGACCGCCGCATCGAAGCTGTACATCCCAAAAGTCGGCGGACAATTGACAATACAATCGCCCGGCTCCAAAATCAGGCGCATGACCAAATCAATCAACTCATCAGCCCCGGCCCCGGCAAGAATATTTTCGGCAGAAATGCCATGATACTCGGCGAGGGCAGCGCGCAAATGGCGGCTCTCCGGATCGGGATAAATGTGGGCATAGGGCAGATCGGCGAGGGCGGCGCGCACTTCGGGCAGCGGGCCGTAGGGGTTCTCGTTGGCATCGAGCTTGACGATCTGCGCTGCCGGAATACCCAACTGCTCAGAGAGCACTTCGAAGGGCAGAATGGGGGTATAGGCTTCCATTTGAGCGATGTGAGCGCGAAGAAATTTATTCATCATTCTAAATTCTGCATTCCGCTGAGGCCGCGTGCGCTGTGAGCGTTTCGGCGCGGGCAATTTCGGCGGCCAGCGGGCTGAGTTGCGCGGCGGTGTCGGGGTCGAGGGCGACGATGCTGTTGATTTTGATGAAATCCATCACGTTGAGCGGCGAAGCAAAGCGCGCCGAGCCGCCCGTGGGCATGACATGACTTGGCCCGGCAACGTAATCGCCCAAAACTTCAAAAGAGTGATCGCCAAGGAAGAAGCCTCCGGCATTGTTGATACTATCGGCGAGCGCCTGCGGATCCGCGACCGCCAGACAGAGATGTTCGGCGGCGTATTCATCGGCAAGTTGGGCGGCGGTGGCGAGATCGGGCGTGATGACGATACCGCCGCGATTCTCGATGGACTGGGCGATGATTTCAGCGCGGGAAAGGTCTTCCATCTGGCGAGCGGCGGCGACCTGCACGGCTTCGGCCAGGGGGCGGGATGTGGTTAACAAGATGGCACTAGCGAGGGGGTCGTGCTCGGCCTGAGCCAGCAAATCGGCGGCCACCCATTCGGCATTAGCACTCTCGTCGGCGATGACCATTGTCTCAGTCGGCCCGGCTAGCCCGTCGAGGCCGACGATGCCATAAACCTGCTGTTTGGCGAGAGTAACGAAGAGATTCCCGGCCCCAACAATTTTGTCCACTTTGGGGACGCTCTCGGTGCCAAAGGCCAGCGCCGCAATCGCCTGCGCCCCACCAAGTTGATAAATTTCTTCGATGCCGCAGATATGCGCCGCGGCCAAAATCGCGGGATGCGGATTGGGCGGCGTGCAAACGATGATGCGCTCCACCCCAGCCACCTGGGCAGGGATGACCGACATCAGCAGCGAGGAGGGCAGCGGCGCCGATCCCCCCGGCACATACACCCCGGCGCGCTGCACGGCGCTGGCGCGCTGGCCGAGGATGCCGCCCATCTCAGTGGTCGTCCAGTTAGGCAGCGGTTGGCGTTGATGAAAATCGCGGATGCGCTGCGCGGCGATGGTCATTGCTTGGGTCAGCGCGGGTGGCAGGTTGTTGTACGCCGCAGCAAAAGTCTCCGGCGGAATGCGAAAATCTTCGAGATCGGTTTTGTCGAGGGTTTTCGACCAGCGCTGCAGAGCAGCATCACCTTCATTGCTCACAGAGGAAAGGATGCGCGTCACGGCTTCGTAGGGACCAACCCCCTCACCAAACAACCGCTCCACCCCGGCGATCAACGCGGGGGGATAGTTGGTAGTATTGATGGGTTTGCGACGCAAGATGGTTTTTCGGGCGGTTTCGAGGTCGTAGATTTTGAACATGGTAAAACTCCAATGATGAATTCAGAAGGATGAATGATGAATAGAAAGTTCTACATTCCGAATTCATCATTCATCATTTTTTAGCGCTTTTAACATTTCTGTATAAGCAGCTGGTTCTTCTTCGAAAATATACGTCACCGGCGTGACAACCACTCCGCTACCGCCGATGGAACGCAACTCGGCAATTGCCTTTGGCAACTGGTCTTTGCGCACCACAATATGAACAGCATACCAATCTCCGGCCCGATTGTTGACAATCGGCGAGATGGTTGGGCCTTGCAAACCCCCGATAACATCTTGTGTGAACATGTGCCCGGCGATGGCTTCTGGCGATTCACCGCGTATATTGGCAAATACGGCCAGATTTTCTTTGGCTCGCAGATAAGCCACAATGAACTCGATCAACTGGCGGGCCACGGTCTGCACGTCTGGGCGGGATTGCAGGGCAGCACGATTGGCGATCATGCAGGCCTGCGAGGTCAAAATCTCGCCATCATCCAGCAGGCGCAGCCGATTGGCTTGTAACGTGGTGCCCGTTGAAACCAGGTCAACGATCAGATCGGAATAGCCAATCGTGGGGGCGATTTCCAGCGTCCCTTCGGCAGAGATGAGATGAGCGTCGTCGAAGTTGTTCTTGACAAAAAATTGCCTGGTCACGGCGGGAAATTTTGTAGCAACTCGCAGCGGACGGTTGAGTTGGTTCTGTTTCTCGCGCAAATCTTCCACCCGATGGACATTCTCCCAGCTTTCCGGCACGATCACATTCAACGTACAAAATCCGAAGCCCAGTTCTTTGAGTAGCGGCAGCACTTCGCCATTGGCGCTCTTCTCGGCGACCACATCCCAGCCGGTGATGCCAAAATCAACCGTGCCATCATGCACGCTGACAGCAATATCACCAGCGCGTTGGAAAAGCACCGACACGCCGGGCAACATGGGAATACTGGCCTGATATTGACGCGGATTAGGTTTATAAACATTCAGCCCGGCATTGGAGAGCAAATCCAGGGCTTCTTCGGCCAAACGGCCTTTGCTGGGCAAAGCGAAACGAATTTCTTTACGTGATGTCATAAATTTCTCCAATATACCCTCACCCCCGGCCCCTCTCCCAAAGGGAGAGGGGGGCAAGAAAGGGATAACAAAAAAGCGCCATCTGCTCGGAGGGCGCTTCATTTATGGCGAATTCGTAAATCTAAAGTTCTTAAAGCAGACCTGCCCGGGCGGAGTTGCCGGTTGAAGTATGATGATGGTGATAATGCTTGCAGGTCAGAATAGTCTTCTTCATATTGGGCGGGATTTTAGCACAAGGCCGGGTATCCGTAAAGGCGAACTTATAAAAAATTTCAGAATTGCATCCCAACAACAGCCATATCTGACTTATCTTGATGAATCGGCACGGGCAAAGAGCTGGCAACGATTTTGGCATAATCGATATGAGAAAGCACATTGACATTTCCGTTCGCGACATCAAGCAGATAATCAACGATCAAATTCGGTAGATCAACTCCCGTTAAGGGGACGGTAGTGTGGAATTCCATCGTGTGGTTAATCTCGTTGACCAGCAAACCTTTTTCGGGATGCTCAATCAAATCCACAGCCAGCACGCCGCCGCCAACGGCCTGAGCAGCACGCACGCACAGATCGTTGATCTCTGGGGTCACGGGGCAAATATCGCCAGAGCCGCCGCGGGCAGTATTGGTAATCCAGTGCGGGGAGTGACGGTAAATCGCGGTGACCGTTTCGTCGCCAAAGACAAAAGCGCGAATATCACGACCGGGTTTTTCGATATATTCCTGCACATAGAACACTGAATGCTGATAGGAACCCAGGGTGGCTTTGTGCTCCAAAATCGACTCGGCGGCATCACGATCATTGATTTTCGACAGCAAGCGTCCCCACGAGCCAACAACCGGTTTGAGCACCACGGGGTAGCCAATCTCTTCGATAATTTCCAACGCAGATTCGGGTGTAAAAGCCAGAGCCGCTTGGGGTTGCGGAATTCCGGCTGCCGAGAAGGCCGCGGTGGTACTCATTTTGTCACCACACACTTCAGCCACACGCGCCGAGTTGACCGTTGGGATGCTCCACGAGTTCAGCATCCGGGTGGCGTACAGGCCGCGCATGTGGCTAAGGCTGCGCTCTAAAACTACATCATATTGCTGCCAGGGTGCCGCATCATCAATATCAAAACTAATTTTACTGTCGTTGATGCGATCATAGTTGATGCCGCGTGCTTCCAGGGCGGCGAAAAGCCATTTTTCTTCAACACGCACACGTGAATACAAGACACCAATGCGGGGATTTGAATTCATCATAAGATTTGCTCCTTTTTCTGAACGCGAATATCACGAATGTGGCGAATGACACGAATTATTCTTTGCTTTTATTCGTGGTATTCGCGTTTTAGTTTGAACAAGAAAATTTTTCAACATCTTGTTGACCAATACAGCGACACAAATTTTGTTTCTCCTTCGTGCCACTTCGTATTTCTTTGTAGATGACTTAAACAAAAAACCGCCCTCCGGCGGCTTTCAATCCAGAGGGCGGTTACGAGACCGTATCTGTTCGATCAGTGAAGAGTTGTCAGTTTTGCAACCTCAAAAGACCGAAAGCCAGGGAGTTCAGCGGCTTGCGGCTCTGCTTAACCTTGTTGTTGGATAAAACGACAAATTCGCTCATGATGGGGGGAGTTTCTCGACGTTCGCTCAAAAATAAGCATAAAACACAAAATCTGGTATCCTCACCAGCATGATGACAAAAAACGAAATCGGTGAGTTTGAAGTAGAAAGATTAGATGACATACCGG